>SWCC01010128.1_pt1 | contig 30791 bp, 37 predicted proteins | sample 4692971 | NCBI WGS metagenome assembly SWCC01 (sample SAMN10267277, study PRJNA491770) | bioreactor metagenome | isolation source: DHS bioreactor inoculated with subseafloor sediment | place: Japan: off Shimokita Peninsula | collected 2006-08 | reverse complement strand
CAAGAGACCAGTTCTTCCGCGCCTCGGATAACTTGTTAAGCGCGTAATATGCCGAACCTTTCCTCATCAGAGCGAGGGTGTTGCTCCCGTCAAACGCGAGGATCCTGTCGCAGACGATAATCGCCCCCGTGTAGTCGGCCTTATAAATGGAATCAAGTGAACTCTGAAGCAGCTGCGTTTTAAGATCCATTCCGGCTATCAGCTTTATCGCCACCCTCTCTTCCGGATATTGTTTCTCCATGTAAGCGCTCAGAGCGGTAATTTTTTTCCCGAGAGAAGTGTCCTTGTTTATCTGCTGCGCGTATATCATGGAGTCAAACATGAGAGAGGGGTTTTTATCAAAATAAGCCGTGACACTTTTTCTCACCAGCATCAAGACCCGTCCTCGCCCGGAAGAATCTTTGATAATATCCGCTATTTTTTCAAGTTTTTCTTTTTTTTCGGCGACCCCCGGATATGTGGGATCAAGATCCAGCACCTTTTCTGCGGCGGCATTGGCGATAAACCATTTACCCGCCTTTAAGTTTTTTTCAAAAGACTTCACCCTTGGCGCGAGCTCCTGCTTTATTTTGCTTCTCGTAAATTCTATCATTTTAAGAGGAGGTTTCTGTTCGGAATCTATCTCAAGTATTCTCTGCCAGCACCTTATGGCATCGCTGTATCTGCCCGAGCTGTAATTTTTGACCGCGGCATTGTACAGTTCCCCTATCCCCTCCGCGCCCGCGCAGAGGGAAACCGCCCAAAAAAATACGGCAGCGCAACCTGCGGCGGATCCCGATATCCTCATTAAACCTTCCCCTCCAGTTTTTGAGTTGTTTTGCGCTCGCGCAATATGCTTATTTCTATGCGCCTGTTCCGGCTTCTTCCTTCACTATCGCTATTTGAGGCGACGGGCCGGTATTGCCCGAAACCATAAGCCGAAAATCTTGACGGCGAAATTTTCGCTATGTCTATGAAATACCTGATAACATTGAAAGCCCTGAGCGTTGAAAGCTCAAAATTACCTCCGGGAAGCGCTCTGAAAGGAATGTTGTCCGTGTGGCCCGCGACATTTATCTTGTTATCGGTTTCTTTAATAACCTGCGCGACTTCGTAAAGAACATCGCGGCTGGACTCTTTAAGTTTCGCGGAACCCGAATCAAAAAGCACGGGGGTCTCCAGCATAATCTTTATTTTCCGCGCGTCCATCTGAATAATACCTTTTCCTGAACCGAATATTTCAGACATTCTTTCAGCCGTTTTCACATCTTCGACGAAATGTTTTTCGCGCGAAACACCGGACTGAAGCTTGGCTATAACACCCTCGTATTCAACACCCGACTTAAAAGATATGGCGTAAAGAATCATAAAAAAAATCATACAAAGAAGCATCATCGTGCCGTAAGGCGTTTTCCACGAGGACGGGTCAAAACCTTTTTTGGATTTAATTCCCATGTCGCTCCGTCTGCGTCCCGCGCTTGAGCGGCTCACTCGATTTCCTCCTTGAGCAGCACAATTTCTATTCTGCGGTTTTTTTGTCTCTGAAGGGGATAGTCATTGGAAAATCTCGGAAAATATTCGCCGTAGCCCGCCGCTATAAATCTTTCAGGCGGCAAACCCCGTTTCACAAAATAATTTATAACATTCACCGCCCTGCGCGCGGAAAGCTCCCAGTTCGAATGAAATTCCGCGCTTTTTATCGGCACATTGTCGGTGTGCCCCTCAACCACTATCGGGCAGGATGTCATTGAAAGCGTCCTCGCAATACTTCCGAGAAGGTTCCTTGTTCCGGGTTTTAATTTCGCGCGCCCGGAATCAAAAAGCACGGGAGTGTTCAGCACAAGTCTTATCTGGCTTTCGGAAGTTTCAATACTTGAGTATTTTTTTAAATTGCCCCGGCTCATCATTTTCTGAAGATTGAGGCTGGTTTCATCTTCCGCGAATTTTTTCAGAACGCCGTCGGCCTTCTGCTGAAGAACTTTTTCGCTGTTTCCCGACGAGCTCAGCGCAATATACATTTGCTGCTGACGGGTTTTGGACATCCTCGTAAAACCGTACAGCAGAAGAAAAAAAAGCATCAGATTCGTTGTCATATCACAGAAAACTGTCAGCCAGATGGGTTCCTGCGCCTGTTTTTTTATCGGCCTGAAAATCATGCCCTATTTCTGTTTCGCGCGTATCTGCTTTGAAAGAAAAGCGTCAAGACGCCGACGGGTTATAGACGGCACCTCTCCGTTGAGAACGGATTCCAGGCCCTCGGCTATAAGTTCTTTCGCGAGTATCTCATCGCTTGAATACTCACCTAATTTCAGAGACGCCGGCAGAAAAAGGAAATTCGCGCCGAAAATACCGTAAAAAGTCGTTGTCACGGCTATGGCCATGGAAGCCCCCATGCTCTGAGGATCCTGAAGATTTTTAAGGACCTGAATCACGCCTATGAGCGTTCCCAGAAGCCCGAAAATCGGAGAAAAAGTGGCCATAGCCTGAAGAACGCCCGACGCTCTTTCATGCCTCTGCGCCACGGAAAATATTTCCTGCCGCATATTCTCGATAATAATATCTTTTTCCACACCGTCGGCGATTTTCTTTATGTTCTCGGAAAGAAAATGATCTTTCGTTCTAAGATTGTCGCCTGAAAGAGCCATAATTCCCGATTTTTTCGCCGCGGCTGAAAGAACAGCCATATCCTTTGTAAGAGCGCCTATGTCAATTTTCGGCGGCGGAAAAAAAACAAGCTTAACGGCGCGCGGCAACTGAATAATGGTTTTAAACGGAAAAGCTATAAGAGTGGAGCCCAAAGTTCCGCCGAAAACAAGAAGCGCGGCATCTAAGTTGACCAGCAGATAAACAACATCCCCGTGAAGCATAACAATATATATCGCCCCCCCTCCTATTGCGAGCCCCAGAACCGTCATTAAATCCATAGTCTCTTAGGCCTCCGTTTTATCCGTTTTCAGCAGACCGTCTTTTTTCAGACGCGACACCAGACGCGAAAGAGCTTTCCTCTCGCCGCGAAGCTTTTCTGCCCCGGGAGCAGAAGCAAGCTCTATTTCCTCGCTCAGGCGCGATGATATGCCCTGCGGAAATTTATCAAGTGTTTTCTTTCTGATATCTTCTGGAAGAGAGCGGAGCGCATTAGCAAAAGAAACCGGATTAAAATTCTGGTAAAGAAGCAGGAGACTGTCCCTGCTCATTTCCGATAGAGAAGCTGTCCGGAAAACAGATTTTTTGAGTTCTTCAGCGAAAGCGCTGTCTCCCTCTCCTATAAAAGCAATATATTCATCTGTTTCGGTCTCGGAGAGATTTTCCAGTATATCAGACACTATTTCTTTTCCGCCGACAAAAAAATCAAGTTTCTGCTTCAGCTCGTTTTCCCACTTGATAACTTCTTCTCCCGGAAGCGAACGCGTGTAAGTCAGACGTGAAAGCGCATCACCGGCGAGCTTCTTGTCCAGCCCGGAAAGAATTATGGCTGAAACATCCGGCACGTAATTTAACAGAATCGCTATATTTTCCGGTTTTTCTTTTTTGAGCAGAAATATGAGCTTGTCCGCTATGGCCGGCGTCACAAAAGAAAAATGCCCGTCTTCACGCCACGGCGCACTTTCAGCTTTTTTCCGCGCGAAACCACCTTCGGATGACGAAAAAAGCGCCGCGGGATTCACCGCGGAGGCGGAAGAAAGTCCGCCGTGCACGGCGGATGCGCTTTTTTCACGCGCTTCCCGCACTGTCTGCGAAATTGATTCAACCGAGCCCGGAAAAGTCTTCAGAACAAACACAAAAAACGCCGCCATGGCAACCGCGAAAAGCGCCGTAAACAGCAGCCCCCACAGATGAGGCGGATAAATTATATCCGACCAGCTGAAGGGATTTTTTCTGAAATTCATTTTCTTGATGGTGAGGATATCCCCCCGCTCATCGTCCAGCCCGAGCACGCCGGCTGAAACCTCTTTTATTATCTTGAGCATGCTTTCGGGAAGACCTTTATCAACTATGATCTGCGCCGAAAGTTTTTTTATCTTTTTTGCCGTATCGCCGAGCTCAAGCCCCGCCAGACCTAAGCCGAGTTTTTCCTGAAGCGGCACACCCGGCAGAACCACCTCATCCTCATCTTCTTCGTCGGCACTGCTGACAAGCTGAGCGTTGATAACGATTATCAGCTTGTCGGTACCGATGATTTCCGTCAGTATCCTGTGGAGCCGTTCTTCCAGATTTTTCTCTATGGCAATCTTTGTCTGTATGTCAGAACCCTGTTTTGCCTCGGAGATTTGGGATAGAACAAAAAAGGCAAGAGCTATCGCGAAAAAACGAAATTTCACTCTTATTGTATCAGAACTCTTCAGCGATAATATCAGCTATAACCCTGGCTGTTTCTAAATTATCCTGCGTGAGAATTTCTTTTGAAGTGGATTTTTTGGCGTTTAACACACCCACCACTTTTCCGTTCTTTATTGCGGGAACGCTCAACCCCGACGATATTTCCTCATACTTTTTCAGATGGGTGAAATTTTTATTGTGCGAAATATCCCCCACAATAAGAAACGGCTTTTTCTCGGCGGCGGAACGGCCGGCTATTCTCTCGCCGACTTTGACGCGGATTCCCAGTTTTTTGCCGGCAGCCTCCGCGATCTCTTCTCCCGAGACAACTATTTCAATCTCATTCGTGTCATCGTGCTTCATCATAAAAGAACAGCCGTCCGCCTTTATAATCCCCGCGAGGATTTTAAGGGCTGTTTCCACAACTTTTCTCTTCTCGGCTCCAAGTTTCGCGTCACTGACAAATACAGGCATCTGTGTGTCCTCCTAATCTTCTAATAACTGCAAGCGCAGCCACAGCCGCGCTCGCGCTTTCAATTCTCACCGTCAAGCGAAACCGCCAGTCGATCAGGCGGCCGCGCATTTGGTGGAGGTGGCGGGAGTCGAACCCGCGTCCGATAAAGCACCTTCCGGGTATCTACAGGCTTAGTCCGCGTTTTAAATTTCCCCCGGAGCCGTCTTCCGCAGACGAAATACGGCAAGGGTAGTTTCCTGTTTTCTCACGCGAAAAAGGGAAACGCCCTTCCGCGCCAGTTCACCTGATGTCGGCGTCATCCCGACCGGCGAACATGCCGGGGACACCGGGTAACCTTTAGCAGGTTGCCATTGCCATGTTGTTGGCAGTTTCAAGCGGTCGAATTTTTATGCGGCCAACGACCATCCGCAGCCTGCTGCCTAAAAAGGACACTATCACCGTCGAGACCTTTCACCCCCAATTTCTTTCAAAATCGTCTTTTTCTTCAGGGCCTCGCGCTTGTCATAAAGTTTTTTCCCTTTGGCAAGCGCTATCTCTAATTTGACCAATCCTCTTTTAAAATACAAACTAAGCGGAATAACTGTCAAGTTTTGAAGAGACTGTTTATCCCCTATCTTTTTGATTTCCCTTTTGTGCAGCAGCAGGCGCCTCTCCCTGTCGGGATCCGGTCTGTCAACGCCCGAATACTCGTAGGGATTTATATGCATGCCGTAGATGAACGCTTCTTCGCCTGAGAGTTTGACATACGCGCCCTCGAGACTCACATTTCCCTGCCGCACAGATTTGACCTCACAGCCTTTCAGCTCTATACCAGCCTCGTATTTTACGAGAACCTGATAATTAAAATACGCCTTTCTGTTTTTTATTTTTATTGACTTAGCTCCCATATTGAATTATTATAGCAAATACAGCCGGAGTGGCGGAACTGGCAGACGCGCTGCGTTCAGGGCGCAGTGAGCATTAGCTTGTGTGGGTTCAAATCCCACCTCCGGCAAAACATAACTTCATGGCTTGACCTATTTGACATAAGCGATAAATATTGTATGATATTTCTGTTGATGAAAAAAACGTTTTGTAGTTTTTTTCAATGTTGAGCCAATTTAGGAGGCTATTATTATGAAAGGTACAGTTAAGTTTTTCAATGAGCGCAAGAATTTCGGTTTTATCGAGCCGGAAGACAAAAGCAAAGATCTCTTTGTTCACAAAAATGACGTCGAGGTCGGAACTCTGCAGGACGGAGATGCAGTGGAATTCGAGCCGGCTGAAGGCGATAGAGGCCTAAAAGCCATACACGTTAAAAAGATTTCATAACAAAGTTTAGTGAAACCTAATTACGGATATCAAAAATATCTGAAAGAACAAAACAAGAAAAAAAAGAAAGAAGAAAAAAGACAGCGAAAACTTCGAAAAGAACAACAGCCTGAAGAAACTTCGTAAAGCCACTCAACATTATTGGCTTTGTGATTGACCGGTTGCTTGTTGATTCATTCTTTTAACTAAAGAACGCCACAGTTCGTACTGCCGTTTATGATATGACCTATTGTAACGGCTTTATGGAATTTTTATGGGTTATTGGAGCAGGCGGGAGTTGAACCCGCGACCTCCACGTTGCGAACGTGGCGTTCTCCCAACTGAACTACTGCCCCTACAATATCTAACTCTGCAACTTCGGCGAACGATTCTTAATTTTTGGGTCGTATAGGGATCGAACCTATGACCTTGGGCTTAAGAGGCCCCTGCTCTACCAGCTGAGCTAACGACCCTGTATTCTTTCTTTGCCCCGGAGAAGACTCGAACTCCTAGCCTTGTGGTTCGAAGCCACACGCTCTATCCAGTTGAGCTACCGGGGCGCTATCGCCGTTTACCTTAGCGCCTATTATATAAAAATTCGGGAAACAGTAAACCCTCTAAAATTATTTTTGGGCGCCCTGGGCTTTTACCATTCGGAAATACTTGTAAAAATATTCCGCGAGAGCCGCGTCTTTTATAACGATGTTGGCTTCACGGTAAAGCTCAAAGCCTCCGTAGCCCCAGTTGGAGGAACCTATCATAACGCTGTCGTCAGCGACGGCAAGCTTAGCGTGCGTTATTATTTTTTCGCTTTCAAAAGACACCTCCAGCCCATGGCTTCTGAAATATTGAGCCGCCTCATCTGTCATCTTGTTGAGAGTGTCATTGTAATCGCTTTTTTCCATAACGACTTCTGTCTTCACGCCGCGGCGGGCGGCTTTAAAAAGAGAATCCAAAACCTCCATAACGGGATTCTCCGTTTCGCCCGGATAAATTTTTATGCCGTATATGAGCAGCGCAATTCTTTTTTGCGCGCCGTCGAACATCCTGATGAGAGCCTCATCGGCGCGGGAGGTCTCCACCGTCCTCACGCAGCCGGAAGTCACAGCTTCGGGGAGAGATGTATCGTCCCACATGGAAAGAAAATATTTTTCAAACCACTCCCCTATATTTTTGTCTCTGATAAAAACATTCGTCTCGTTATTTCTGTCAATCGAGGAGAAGCTCAGATTTGTGGAGCCCACGATAACTTTTTCGCCGTCGGCGACAATGAATTTGGAGTGAGAGAACACCTCTCCGCTGTCGGCTTTGGCCTCAACGCCTATTCTTTTAAGCAGCGGCACCGCCTCTGCGTTATACGAAACGGAATCTTCAAGAATGCAGCGCACATCGACACCCCTGTCAACTGCCCCGTTCAAAAGAAAAACCAGCGGCCTCGTTGTGTCGTCCATGTGAAAATAAAGCTGGCTTATATAGAGCTTTTCCCTGGCGTTTTTGATTATTTTTTTAACCCGCGGAAGATAATCTCTGTTTGCCGCGGGACGGCAGACGGACACAGGAGGAAAACATGATGGCAGAACAAACAGCGCTAAAAGACAGATGCGCCGAAACATTATTTATTTTGAGATCTTTTCAGAAGTCTTTTTCTTATTGCGGAAATGTTTTTTTTCACGCGGTCTTTTTCTTTGACGTCAGGGGTGAATGTCACTTCGAAAAAATCGCCTTCCCTGATTTTAAAAGGGAATTTCTTCGCCGGTATTTCCATTCTCCCGCCACCCTTAACAATGATAACCGCTATTCCTTCCTCAATCCTGTCAACAGAGCATTTCATAAAACCTCCTTGAGACAATTTTAAAATTGCCACCTCTAAAACGCCTCCGCTTTCCTATTTCACGGATAAGCCGGACATTATTTCGCGGGTTTCTTTCTGTATCCTGTTTTTCAAAATATTTTTGTCTTCGCACGAACAAAAAGCCGCGTCAACAGCGCTGATGTTCATATCCAGAACATCCTCTATTTCAAGGCCGCACTTTGTCTGAATGATGTTCCATTCATGTGTGAGATCTATATTTGAAACACCCCTGTCGTCGGTATTTACCGTGGTTCTTATTCCCTTTTTATAAAAATTTGCTATGGGATGCGATTTATAATCCTCGCAAACGCCGGTATGGACATTGCTTGTGACGCAGATTTCAAGAACAATGCCCGCATCCTTCATGCGGCTGAAAAACACATCATTCCCGGCGATTCTCACGCCATGGCCTATGCGTGAGGCGTGCAGAATATCAATAGCTTCTTTGACAGATTCCCATCCCGCGGCTTCGCCGGCATGGATTGTAACGGGAATTTCCGCCTCTCTCGCGCGGTCAAAAATGGCGGCGAACGGAGCGCCGGGGAAACGGCTTTCGTCTCCGGCGAGATCTATTCCGCACACACCCTGTCCCGCGTATTTTTCGGTGAGAGAATACGTTTCTTCCCAGTCATCACGAGGCGTGCCTCTGTACGCGCAGAGGAGAGCGCCTGTTTTTATATCAAAATCCCTTTCGCCTTTTCTGAGTCCCGCAAGAACGCTTCGGAGAATGTCTTCCTGCGTCACTTTTTCAGAGGCCTGAAGACAGGGCGCGAAACGGACTTCCATATAACGGATATTTTCTGTTGCCGCGTCCTCGCAAAGCTCATAGGCGATTCTTTCCATTGACTCCGGAGATCTCAGATAGGGATAAAAAAACTCAAATTTGTCAAGAAAATCCGTCAGCGACCGGCATGACGAATCAACCTGAACATATCCCGCTATGTCGGCGGGGACAGAGCAGGGAAGCTTAGCGCCGGCGGCTTTCATTATGTCAAATATCGTCTGCGGCCTTATTGAACCGTCGAGATGACAGTGCAGATCCACTTTCGGAAGTTTTCTTAACGCTTCACCTGAAACTTTCATGTTCAGAATTTATCAACCACCGAAAGAAGCTGTTTCTCGATGTCTTCCGGTGTGACGCCGTTATCATTTTTTACAACAATAACTTTTACGGGCGCGTCCGTCGGCAGTTTATCACCGTCGTCGGTCAGATACGTTTCCTCCATTTCCTTTCTGGAAACAAAATGCGCGTCAATGCCCTCTTCCGACGCCCTCTTTGTCCGCTCTTCATTGCGGGTGACACAGGTTTCAAAGGAAGCCTCTATATACAGAGCCGTCGCGTTTTTCAGAATTTCATCCGAAAACAGACCCAGTGAATGCACATTGTCGGGCCGTGAAAATTCTATCGCGAGCACACCCTCTTTATCTTTATAGTCAAGCGCCTTTTTGTTAAGGCCCACAAGCATCTCGTCCCATATACCCGGATCCATGACCTTGAAGCCGCCGTCATCAGTCGGCATAAATCTGTCCGTTCTGCCGGATGCGGCGTCGCCGTCATGCAGTTCCATAAGTATGGGAAAATCGTCTATCCTTTCGAAATTAACCGCCTTCCCGTCTTTCTTCAGAATTTCCGTTATCGTCCTGTAAACAATGCTTTTGCCGCATCCCGGCCGTCCGAGTAAAAATATATTTTTCATACAAAAATCTCCGCAAGATACGCCGACTCTTCCTTAAGAACATCTATTCCGTTAAGAAGATCGTCCATATCTCTCACCGCTGTTTCAACAACAACCACCTCCACGCCTTTTTCTTTAAAAATCTTGTTTATGTTTTCAAGATTTGATCTTTTCAAAAACCCCTGTTCCCTGTGCAGCGGCGGATGAAACTTAAATTTATCACCGTCAATCACAAAATCGTTCAGATGCACTTCATAAAGCATCTCCGCGGGAATTGTTTCTATAATGCTTTCAACAGGGTCGGCAAGAGACTTTTTTCCGAACTGAGGAAGCGCCCTTGTAAACCAGTGCCCTATATCAAAACAGTATTTAACGTCAAGGCCATCGGATCTCACATCTTTCATCAGCGCCAGCATATCATCGTTTTCCACACCTATGGTGTCAAAAGCCGTGTTATTTTCAACATGCATCAGCAGCCCTTTTTCCTTGCAGTAGGCCGCAAGCTCTATCGTGCTTTTTCTGAGACTTTCATTGGCAAGATCAAGATATTTTCCGGTCGCCTGATAAAAAGGCACACTGCCCGGATGCATATTAACAAGACAGGCTCCTATCTTTTGCGCGAAATCAATATATCTCTTCATTATCGAGCAGGCTGCGATTCTGTCCTCTTCCTGAAATGTCACAACGCTCTGCGCGACAAATGTGTACGGAAGATGCACCGAAATGGAAACGCCTTTTTCCTCGGCATATTTTTTTGCCTTTGTCACATCCTCATCACTCATTGCAAGAAAAGGATTGGGCACACCGCCGTCAAGCTCAATATGATTTAAGCCTATATTTTTGATAACATCTATCTGCCCCGTTATATCCGCCTTGGATTTACCCTGAACGGTGGCGTCCATATCGGGCACAGATAACTTACCCGCTTTCAAATCCTCTTTTTCCGCATCGCTCAAATATGTTGTCTCCAGCATATTCGTAAAATTTCTTCCTAATTTCATCTATTCCTCCTCCACTATATCTTCACTTCTTCAAAATGCACCAGTTTTACAAATTCTTTGTATCTTTTATTGATATCGCTTTTTTTAAGATTTATAAGGCCGTTAACGCCGAAGCCGGATACGGTAAAAGACGAAATAACCGTGCCGTAAGCGGCGGCTTTTTTAATCCTGCCCCACGTGATTTTTTCTGACGACGCAAGAAACCCCATAAAAGCTCCCGCGAAACTGTCGCCGGCACCGGTGGGATCCACGGCGTCTTCAAGCGGATAGGCAGGCAGAAAAAACATTTCGTTTTTGCTGAAACATCCGACGCCGTACTCTCCCTTTTTTACCACAACGGTTTTTACCCCCGCCTTCAGGAGTTTTTTAGCCGCTTTGATTATGTTGTGTTCGCCGGTGTACTGCCTTATCTCCGCTTCATTTATAAGAATCGCGTCAAGATCCGGCAAAAGCGCGCCTATTTTCTTTTTTTTGCTTTCAATCCAGAAATTCATCGTGTCAAGCGCCGTGTATTTTCCTGTCTTCGGGAATTTCATCTGCCTCAAAACTTTTTTCTGCAAAACAGGATCTATGTTGGCCAGAAACAAATACTTTGAATTCCGCAGGTCTTCCGGCACGGACGGATCAAATTTCTCAAAAACGTTCAACTGCGTGTCCAGCGTTATGGCCGTGCTGAGATCCCACGAATATTTGCCTCTCCAGAAAAAAGTTTTCCCGGGAACTCTTTTAATACCGTCAGTATTTATGCCTCGTTTTTTCATCTTTTTCAAAAAATCTTCGGGAAAATCCTTTCCGACAACGCCTATAACCGCGACCTTCGCGAAAAACGACGCCGCCAGCGATGAATACACGGAGGAACCGCCGACGCCCCTGTTTATTTTACCGAAAGGCGTCTGTATGGAATCCAAAGCCACGGAACCCACAACAATAATGCTGTCTTTCATTTCCCCTCACCTTTTTCCGGCATGTATTTTTCCACTATGACTCCGAGTTTTTTTCTCATGGCCGGGGTGATAACTTCCTCTTCCGTCATTATGGCTCCCTTCAGCGCCTCGCCGCAGAGGCATGATCTTTCACCGGACAAACGCGGGATAATATTTTTTAAAACCTTTTTTGCCGTTGCTATGTTTTTGTTGAAATTGGCAATGACTTTTTCGGTGTTCACCTCTTCTCCCTCTTTCCAGACATCGTAATCCGTCACATGGGCCATGGTGGCGTAGCAGATCTCCGCCTCGCGCGCGAGAAAAGCCTCCGGCATAGCCGTCATTCCCACAATATCAGCGCCCAGAGAACGGTAGAATTTGGATTCCGCCTTAGTGGAAAAGCGCGGGCCTTCTATAATGACAAAGGTGCCGCCTTTGTGAACTCTTGCTCCTGCTTCTTTGACAGTTTTATATAAAATATCCGAAAGTTCGCCGCAGAAAGGCTCTGCCAGAGGCACATGCGCGACAACGCCGTCACCGAAAAAAGTGGAACGCCCCCGCTGTTTCGTGTTATCGTAAATCTGATCAGGAACGACTATGTCCATTGGATGATTTTTTTCCTTTAAAGAACCGCAGGCGCTCACGGATATTATTCTTTCCACGCCTATGGATTTTAAAGCGTATATGTTGGCACGGGAATTCACCTCGCTTGGCAGTATTCTGTGCCCGCGTCCGTGGCGCGGAAGAAAAGCCACGCTCACCCCGTCGAGCTCTCCGCAAATAATGCTGTCTGACGTTTTTCCGTATGGCGTGGAGACAACAATCTCCTCCACATTTTCAAGGCCCTCAAGGTCGTAAAGACCGCTTCCGCCTATCACCGCTATTTTCACTTTTTTCATCTTTTTTCCTCCGCTTATAAAGCCGAAAGTTTTTCCTCAAACAGAGACATGATTTCCGGAACCGGAAATTTTTTCTTTGTTCTGCATTCCGCGGCGAAAGGATGTCCTCCGCCGGAAGCGTATTCCCTGCCGAATTTTTCCTGACAGGCCACGGCAAGGTCATGAGCAAAATTGCCGCAGTGCATTTTCCCGTTTTTGGAACGGAAAGAAAAGTGCACGCCTTTTTCCGCCATGTCCGAGAACATTATAAAAACAACATCCTCGTTCTGCGAAGGCAGTTCATACAGAACAACACTTCCGACCATGGGCATAAGTTTCACCTTTTCGCCCTTAAACAAATATATGTCCGTACCATTTACCGTTTTCACAATATTCGCCTTGTGCATGACAGCGGCCGTTTCATCCCAGTCCGAAAGATAATAATCAAATATCTTTTTCGCGCGCGCGGAATCGGAAAGAGCGGCGATAAAATCATCTTCCGACGAAAACGCGGAAGGATTTTTAAGCCATTTCTCAAGATTGTCAAAGGCAAATTTACCGCTTGTTATATCGGCAAGTTCTTTATCCCTGTCATTATAAAAATACTGAAAACCTCCGCCGCCGAGTGCGAATATTATTTCCGCGGCCTGGTTGAGAAGCGTCGTCTTTGCTCTCTGCCTCACCTCAAACATTGTGGGCCGCGATTCTATTTTGCTAAGAAGCCACGCATACTTATCCTTAATTTCGTCGTAAAAGGGCTTCACATAATCCGAAATATCATCCGTCGCCGGCTCAATGGACCAATCACCTTTAAGGCCTATAAGAGCGGCGATGTCATCCCCCTGATCCACTCCGCCGCAATAACACGAAAGCATGTGCGCGACAAAGCTGCCCGAACATCTTTTATAAGCTTCCAGCACGGGATTAACGACCGTCACCCTTTTGAGCTCTTCGCCCAGAAGAGGATGATGATCCAGAATAATTATGTTTTCGTGAATATCCGCGTAGGCGTCATAATAGCCCATCGTCGCCTTGTCCGCGACAAATATTATAGCGGGAGCATTTTCAGCGATGTCCTTTCTGAGACGCGCCTCTTCAAGCTCCATGGTCACCGGCACCTTGACGGTCACATCCATGTCACGGGACTTAAGCAGCTTTTTTATTATTATGCCTGATGTGATGCCGTCGGGATCATCATGGCAGTAAAGAAGCGCTTTCTTTCCGCGGGCGGCTTCTATCTTTGCGGACACTTTATCAAAATTCAAACGGCCGGCTTCCGAAGCGACAAATTCGCTGTAAGTCATTTTAACTCCTTTATCAGTGCGCCAAACTGCCCTGTCAGCGCTTCCAGGCCGTCGGATGAATTGTCCATGACAAAAAAATCCCCCGGCATAACTCTGCCGAGTTCAGAGCGGTTTTCAAGATAGATTTTCTCTATATCATCATTTTTGTAATAGCTTTCCATAAGATCCGTCGGCACTATGTGATCATCAAGAGCGTTGTTTTTCTGCTGCTCGAATCGTTTTCTGTTTCTGGCGAGACACACATCATAAGGACAATAAATGTAAACGATCATTGCCCTTGCGAAAGTTTCACTCCTGAAATTTTTCAGCGCTGAAATGTAGTTATCCCTGGCAAATTCAATAAAAACAAGATCGTTTTTTGATTTAACATCTTCAAGGCGGCTGTCTATTGTGCTCAGCACCTCATCGACAATCGTGAAATCCGTCACTTCAAAACCGCCCTCTTTCCTTAGATGCCTTTTGAATTCCGTGTCCTTATCCAGCAACTCTTTGAGGATGGGAAAATCGTCAACCCTTTCGACTTTTTCAATATTTTCCGTTTCCTTGAGTTTCTTTATTATCGTCTCATACACAAAGGACTTCCCGCATCCGGGGCGGCCGAGCAGAAAAATATAATCTTTCTTCATAAAGCCAGGCACTCCTTCACATATTCCAACTCTTCTTTCACAAGCTCATTTCTCTTAACCAGCAGGTCTTTCGTCTTGGCCGCGGTCTCAAGAATAATAACTTCAGGCTCCAGCGTCTTAACAATTTTCCCGTATTCTATGAGATTCTCTTTCTGAAGAGGCCCTTCGGTCAGGTGCAAAGGCGGATGAAACGTAAAAGTTTTGGGAACGAAATCATTGAGATGAAGTTCCTTAACCAGCTCCCTGGGTATTTTCTTCATGATTTCCTCGGGGTGTTCAGGCACCGGCTTGGCCTTTCCTCCCGGCGCAAGAGCGCGGGTGAACCAATGGCCTATATCAAGATTGTAGTACACCTCTGCCCCTTTTTTGCGGCACTTTTCAACAAGGCTGATGCCGTCCTCCGGTTCCACATACAGGGTGTCAAAAGACACATTGTTCTCAATATGGAAATTAATATCACCCGCATAAGCGGCAAGTTCCAGCACACTCTCTATAAGAGCGGCCTCTATTTTCTCCATCCATATGGGGCTGTCCATATAAAAAGGCGCCGTCCCCGGATGCATATTAAGATGTTTCGCTCCTATGTCCTTCGCGAAATCTATGTATATTTTCTGAAGCTCCACGGCCTTCTGCCTGTCTTCCTTCTGAATGCAGGCTACGCCGCTTCCTATCCCCGAATAGGACAAATGAACGGATAAAGTTATATCATAGGCCTCGGCCTTCGCCCTTATGGCGGCGCGTTCCTCTTTTGTCACCGAAGCGTAAGGATTCGGCATATCCGCATCCAGTTCTATATGATTCAAGCCCTGCGCTTTAGCCATGTCCAGCTGTTTGAGAACGTCTTTCTTGAACTCGACAAGCCCCAGCGCGTTCATGGAAAACATATCAATTTCCCCGCTGAGTATTTTGTTCCGCGTGTCTTCCGGTAAAACATCAACAATAAACAGATTCGTAAAATTTCTTCCCAGTCTTATCATTTCTTCCTCCCTGCTAATTATAAATAATCAGCAAACCCAAGTACCCTTGCGAAACGCGTAGGGGCGACCCTTGCGGTCGCCCGCGACTTCCAAAAGGCCGCAAAAACGCGGCAAAGCCTCAAAAAACGCTGTTATTTAACTTGTGCGCAATGCCGCCCGGATGGGCGAGCATGAGAATTATATTATCAGTTTTTGCTTTTAATTGCAAGAACGGAAAGGGCATCCGCCGTCTTGTTTTTTTCGCGGCTTATGTGTTTTAAAGACACGGTTGCGTTTTTTTTTGATTTTATGATTTCTATTTTCTTTTTGACTTCCGAAAGGAGAACGGCTATCTCAACATCCTTTACTCTCCACGATCCGTTCGTTTGATTCACCATAAGAAGCGAATCCGAATAAATACGCAGAGAAGAAAATTTTTCTTTTATTTTCGCCGCCTTATCAAGAGCAAGAATCAAAGCGGAATACTCCGCCTGATTGTTTGTTTTTATCCCCAGATATTCGGATATTTCAGATATTTTTACAGAATTTTTGTACAAAACTGCCCCCGCGCCGGCGTGGCCAGGGTTGGGCTGAGCCGCGCCGTCAACGAAACATTCAACAACGCCGGAAGTCTTTAACGTCGAATTATCAGGGGACAGTGTTTTCGCAACATCTGTCAGCAGTTTTTTAACACGCTTTTTGTCCAGTGATTTGTACTTTCTGTAAAGCTTTGAAAAACTCTGTTTTTCGGCAAGAAATTCAAGAATTTCCCTGTTTTTCATCCGCGCATAACATACGGCCGCAATTCTCACAAACGACAATATCGGCCGATGCAACTTCTATGATCTGCTGTTTTGTCAGAGCCATGTTGCAGCCGCCGCACACATTGCCCTCGTTTACTTTGACAACGGCAACGCCGCCTTTTGATTTTCGTATTCTTTCGTATCTTTCCAGACCTTTCGTCAAAACGCTGTCGGACCGCATATTTTCCGCGCTTTCATCCCGCAAAACTTTTTTCCGGTTAATTTCGGAAGTCTTGGCATCTTTTTCCGAGTTCAATTCCTTACAGCGGGAATTTATATCGGCCGTTTGTTTCGCGACGCTTTCTTTAAATCCGATGATAGCTGTTTTTTTCGTCGTCACCTCATCCATTAATTCCAGAAGCGCGGTCTCCGTGTCCGACACTTTGTTCTTTTTGTCCTTAATCCCTTCAAGAATTGTCTTGTACATATCATTCGTCTTCACGGCATAAAGTTCGGACTGTGATTTCTTTATTTCTTCCTCAAGTTTACGAATATCATTTTCAAGATTCTGCTGGGCCACCGCCTTATTCTTGTATTCGCCTTCTTTTTCTTTCAGTTCTTCGTTTAAGGCCGCAGCCTCTTTTTGTATATTTTCTATCTCTACAGGAATCGCATCCACCCGCATCGCGAGAGAATCCAACTCACTGTCTTTCGCCTGAAGTTCAATTAGATTTTCTATAAGCCTTGTCACTTTCTCCCCATGGGACTGTTCCGTCCCTTTTCTAATATACCCTGCAAATTTTGGGCGGTATAGGATTCGAACCTATGACCTCTCGGATGTGAACCGAACGCTCTAACCAGCTGAGCTAACCGCCCGTCAGGTGCCACCGCCGTGTTTTATCCGCCGTGGCGGATATTTTTGGGCCCGGAAGGACTTGAACCTTCGACCACCGGTTTATGAGACCGGTGCTCTAACCAACTGAGCTACAGGCCCTCCAAATTCATCTTTATAAAAACGCCGTATCTTACGATTACAATTATACTATTTTATCAGTCCGCCTTACAAGAGCCAAATGGCGACATGTCATTTAAGAACGCGTAGGGGCGGGGTGTTTCACCCGCCGTGGCGGGCTTGTCCCCGCCCTTTTGGCCTCTAAGAAAAGGGGACAGGTCCCTTTTTTTTGGTGGGGTGACGTCCATTGACTTATTGACTTTTCAAAAATGTTTTTTGCAATTGAAATTGTGCCACGTGGCACAATTTGCCTTTTTTCCGACGACGCCGTTTTAAGGTACCCCCTTTTTGGCAATTTCTCACCTTTTGAATAGAAAAGGGGACATGTCCCTTTTTTTGTAAATTGTAGAAAGTCCTATCTTCCCCTTTCAACAAAGGGGAAGGGGGATTTTACTGATTCACTTGAATATCGTCCACAAAATATTTCGCGTCAATCGCCGTCGAGAACCCCTCAACTTTGAGGAACAACACACCTTTCCCCGACGGCGTTCCGCTCACAGTTAATTTCTCCCATGCTTCCGCGCCAACCGTCATCTGGGCGCTAGAATTTACGCCGTAATTGTAAAGCGTTATCTTCGGCTTCGCCGCCGCGCCGTAATCCGAGTTGTATTGAACATATACCGTTATTGTCAGAAGTGAGCCGCCACTCGCCGGCACCTCCCACGTCCACGCCCCGTCGCCCTCAAAGCCATAAGAGTTTTTTCCCGTCTTCGTAGTTGCCTTCTCCTGCCAAGTCCCCGGCTGTGTCCTCCGGGTATACTGGCCTAAATATCCCGTCGTTTCCCCTGCATGATTTACAGCACACACTCTCACCTCATATTCTGTGTTTCTCGCAAGACTGTTGAATGTAGCCGTAGTCGCCGTAACCGTTGACGAATATATCGTCGCAAAACTATCGGGTGAACAATGAGCTATATACTTAGTCCCCGACGGATTTCCGTTCGCGCCCCAATTCAATTCCAACTGCGTCTCCGACAGCGACGCAATTGTCATACTCGCCGGAACCTTGCACAGCGTTACCTTTGTAACTGTCGCCGAATTACTTGAACCCGCAGCGTTATACGACTGAACATATCTCTGATATGTCGTGTTCGGAGTAAGCCCCCGTCTCCGTCCAAGCCACCGCATCTGTCGCGGCGGTATTTCTCAGTTCACTACTCGTCGCGCAGTAAACCTTAAAACCGTCTTCCTGATACTGTCCTGATGAATTATCCGTCCAGTTCCATGTAATGCTTGAAACGCCAAGAGCTGTTCCCGATACTCCCGTCGCTTGCGGAGGTGACAAAGGATTTACAGCCATATTATCAAGATAAAAAGTGTTAGCCGCATCAGCGTTGACAATGGTCACAATAATCTGATCTATCACATCTTTGTTCGCGTTACTCACTCCCGATATATCCCACGTTACCGTCTGATAAACATTTGCCGATGTGATATTGGGCGTTATCTCCGTAGTCGTTCCGCCGGAGTCGTGGATGCCTATTTTGATATTGCTTCCCGTTCGGGTTGCCCTCATATCAAATGTAATTTCTGTTTTGTACGACAGGTTTATCGTCGGCGACACCGTCCGCGTAAGAGTTTTATTGAGGCTCGTCGTTATCGGCGCCGTTGACTTTATCGCATATGTCCCCTGTGTTTTGATTGTGACTTCGGAATCAGCTAAAAATGGAATAGGATATCTCACAATGACGATGCCTGAGCCTCCTGCCCCGCTGAAACTCGAGGCGTCCAGTTGACCAGCACCTCCACCGCCCGAACCCGTGTTGGCACCAGCGTTGCCGCCGGACGAGTTTCCAGAGCTGGCGCCGGACCTCGTGCCGTTCGCACCACTATTGAGTGCACTTCCTGCGCCGAAACCTCTCGTGCCGAAGTTGGCTCCGCCGCCACCACCGCCACTATGTCGTGCGCCACCGCTACCACCGCCTGCAACAATAAGATATTCAACATTCATACCCCCATTTGGTGTAAATGTGCCTGAAGTTGTAAAGGTATGAATACGATAACCGCCGACCTCTGTTATCGTCCCGCCGGTAGCAGTAACAGACGAATTGCTCACATACGCCGCCCTCGCGGCAACGCTTGAACTGTACTCCATATAATCCACCTCGACAGGCGCGGCAAAAACTCTATTAGGGACGGTTCCTAATAGCAATACCATGGTAACTGTAACGGTAGCCACAACCTTTAGGTTGCGCATTAAACGCAGACTAAAGTTCCGCCACAGCGGACATTCTGCTGCGGCTACAATTTGAAATAATCGGGTAAGTTCTTGTCTTAAATGTTCACTGCATAGATAGATAGATAAGGAACGCCAAGTATTCTAACTTTTTATATACTTGCGGCGAATTGCCCCTTTCACTCAATCTCATGATTCCACTACCTCCTAAACCTATCATCATTTGTTTTATTTTACTCATTTTTTGCCTCCATTTGCAAGAAAAGGAGCAATATTCCTCAGTCGCTCTGCTCCTTCGGAATGACAGGGAGCACAGGGCTAAAGCCCTTTCTACCTCTTTTCATTATTATTGTAAAATAAAGTTGCGACATTTCTGCGACTTTTTTGCGACAAAATTGCGACAAAATAACCTAATCGCCTTTGACTATGCGGTTAAAAAACCACAATTTGCAGAGGCGGTTCATTTTTCTGACGTGCTTAAGCTCCGGAGAGCTCAAGAGTTCAGGCGAAACGCTGTGCTTTAAAAACAGCACCGCCTCATAATCCACCCAGCCAAGCAGAGTCACCAGCGGCGGGATGTGAAAACACGTGGCGAAATCTATTATCACCGGCGCGCCGTTACTGACGAGAACATTGCTTTTGTGCCTCAAATCAAAATAAAGCACACCCCTGGAGTGGATTTCAGTAACGATTTTCCTGAGCTTTACAAAAAATTCCGCGGGCAGATTTTTGTTATCTTTTATGGAATTGCCCTCTATATATTCAATATCCATAACCCCGCTTTCAGGAGAGCCGTAAAATTCGGGAATGCCGGATATACCGCACAGCCTTCTGTAAAAAGCGGCCTCGCGGTCAAGCAGAAATCTTCCCGGCCAGCCCCATTTGCGGAAATCTTTACGGACGAATTTTCTTCCTCCGTCTTCCGCGAGCCACACATCCGCCTGATGATACGACGGGCTGGACAGACTTTTTATAAACTTCAAATTTTTCCGGCGAACTTGAGATAAAGAATAACAATGCCGGCAATATCGGCTATGAGAATCCCCAACTCGCTGTTTTTCACCACTCTCTTAAAAGACCATTTGTTATCGTTTTTCGCGTAGGCTTTCAGCGACGGAATAAGCGCCGGCACAGTTCTCATGTATTTGAAATAATCCTCGCCGTAGATTGCTGCCAGCCTGAAACCTTCTACGATTTCTTTCCGCGGATAATAATACAACGCATACACCAGCTGACTGACAATCAGCAGCCACCACATGCCGGCCATCATGCAGAAGCCGAAAGTTATAAGATAGGTACCCGTATAAAGAGGATGCCTCAAATGCGCGTAAGGCCCTGATGTTATAAGCTCTTTGGTCTTTACGAGATAGCCGCAGCCCCATATCCTGAAAAATTCCCCTAAGGCTATAATCGCGGCTCCCATTATAAGAAACAGTTTGCTCATGTCCTCTGCCCTGGCAAAATAAAGCAGCGCTATAACCGCTATATAAACAGGCACCGTCCTGAAAGTCACTTTCTCAAATTTGTTTTTCATTTTTCCTCCGTAATCCGCATTAACTTTTTTTCGGCACTTATTCTAATATAAAAGCCCCGTTATTTGCAAATTTCTCTCAAAAAATTTATCATTATTCCATATGAAGCTTATGAACAAAGAACTTGCCGCCGCTGCCATAGCAGTTTTTATTACAGCTGATATTCTGCGCGCCGATATAAACACCGGTCTCGATATACGCGGCAGAGCCTTCAGCGCAGACACTCTTTCCGGCGCCGGAGGAAAGATCTCTTACTTCGAGCAGCGCTCGCGCTTTTATTTTGAAGGCATGCTGCAGAAAGGCGTCACGGGAAACATCACTCTGCAAAATAACGGAGTATGGGGAAGGGACGGCGAAGAAGAACTTTTTCTTGACAGGGCTTACATAAGCGCTGAACAAATTTTCGGCCTCCCCGTTAACGCCTCGCTGGGGCGGCAGGGCTGCAAACTCGGCGACGGCCTCTTCATGAACGATGAAAAAACGGGACTCAGCGGAATTAAATTAAGCGCCTCTCTGCCGCTGGGATTGAAAGCCGAGGGCGCGGCTTTCAAACTCATAGAAGCTTCCTCCTCCTCTTTCGCGGGCGGCAAATCGGACAGGGACATTTATTTCCTTTCTCTGTCGAGAAACGCTTTCGGCGGAAACGCGGCTCTGACATATTTCGCTGATTACGATAAAACGCTTTCAAGTTCAACGAAACTTTCCCTGCTGGATTTGCGCTATGAAAGCCGTAAAGACAAAGAGGTGCAGTGGGTTTTTGAATACGCCAAAAGCGCAGGGTCCGGCATTGACACGAGTGCCTTTCTCGCTCGGGCAACGGCTTACGGAAATATTTATAAATTCGGCGAAGGAAACGCTTTTATTTTATTCGCGAACGGTAAAGAAAATTTCACCACCGGCGCGGCCTTCGTAAACGAACAGGAAAACTTCGGTGAATATTATATGAAGAACAGGGAAAACGGCAGAAGCAGCACTCTTGAAAATCTCAGGATAATAGGCACCGGCATAAAGTCATCAATTCTGGCGAAGCGCGTGAGTATGCTGTTTAACTATTTCACCTACAATCTCGCCGCCGTAGATGCTCAGGGGATGAAAGAACTCGGCAATGAAATGGATCTGGGCATTGAATACGCCCACACAAAAAACCTTGATTTCCGTCTTATCTATTCGTCTTTTTCCCGGGGAGAAGCCATATCCGCCTCCGGCGGCAAAGTGAAACAGCTTCTCTTTGAAACAAATCTCAACTTCTGATATCCGTTATCCTTTCTTCCTGAGAGGGGCTCACGGGTGAATTATTCTTAAAATATTCTATCCCGGCATCCATAAGTTTTATCCCCGTGTCCTTTATATCCCGCCCTTTTTTAAATGTGACAAAACCGTCGCCGCCTCCGGCAAGAAAACTGTTTGTCGCGACAGAGTATTCTTTTTCCTCGTCTATTTCCGCGTTCTTGACGATGACGTTGAGAAGCCTTTTGTTTTTCGGCAGTTCGGAATTGAATATCATCGTTAAGCCGCTCATCTGAAGCAGCCCCTTCTCCTTGGTCGCGCTTTGTTTGAGAAGCTCTCTTACCTCGGCGCCTGTCATTTTCATCGTCACAATTTTGTTGCCGAAAGGCGAAACCGAAGCAAGATCCCGTATTCTGACAGTTCCGGGGGCGATCTCCGCCCTTATCCCGTACTGATTCTGAAAAGCGAAATCCGTTCCTGCCGCGGCCCTTATCGCGTCGGCGACAAGATTCCCCATGGGATTAACAGATCCGCCGCTGTAACGCTGAATCCACATTGACGCGGACCCCACGGAAAGGTTCATATTTTTATAATCTTCGGTCTCGTACTCTCCTATGCGGTCTGAAACAAAATTACCGCTCTGATATTTAGACGCCAGAAGCTTATCCAGCTGCCATTTGGCTCTGACAAGGCCTTTCTCCCCGATGCGCATTTCTATTTTCCCCGCGTAACGCAGCCCCCAGCCGGGCTCGCAAACCATAATGCCGTTTATCTTAAAGGCCTTTTCCAGAGCTATGTGAGTTTCTCCGCCGGCTATTATATCAACGCCCGTAATTTTGCCCGCCAGACTTTTATCCTCTTCCAGCCCCAGCCCCGAAAGCAGTATCACCACGTGGCATTTTTCCGCGAGCTCATCGGCTATTTTCTGCACGCTTTCCGCCGCCGGCCGAACGCCAAACAGCTTCGCGGTCTCAGCCGGGATTACCTTATGAAGGTCTTCCTCTATAACGGCGGTCACACCTATCTTATATCCGGCAACATCAAAAATCTCATAAGGTTTTATGAAAGGGATCTCGGAGCCGTCGCTGTATGTGAGATTACAGCACAGAAAAGGAAAATCGGACTTCGCCGCCAGGCGCTTGAAATGTTCGGCGCCGTAATCGAGCTCGTGATTTCCCGCGGCCACCGCGGCGTATCCCAAATCATTCATAAGTTTTATTATGAATTCGCCTTTTCCCAGCGCACCTTCCGGCGTGCCCATAAAAATGTCTCCCGCGTCGAAAAGAATGTGGGGCTTATCCAGAAAAGACAGATAGCTGTTCATAGCACCTGCCCCGCCGCTTTCCCATGTCACGCCCGTTGAAGAGTCATAATGCTTTTCCGGCAGAACATGGCCGTGAATGTCAGACGTATAAACAAGATAAATCTTGTCCGTGGTTTTGAGTACGTATATCTCCCGCGCCGCAAAAACAACAAGCCCCGTCGCCAGAATCCCCGCAAAAATCTTCATTACTCTTTTCATAAAATCCTCCAAAATGGCAAAATGGGGACGTCCCCGCCCAACATCGCCTTTTTCTGCATTTAACTGTTTCCCCTAACTATGCCTTTACTCACATTTTTATCACATCCTGCCATTATTTTCTATATCCGATTCGTTTTCCTTCTCCATTCCCACGGCCATAAGAAAACCCCGCGCTCTTTCTGCCAACTGATAGCGATACGCAATATTCCAGAAAGATTTACTGTGATTCGGCTCCAGAAGATGCGCCATCTCATGAACAATAACATAATCTCTTACCCAGTCCGGCATTCCGGCAAGCCGGTGTGAAATGCGAATTGTCCTTGAATTGTAATTGCAGCAGCCGAATTTTTTCTCCTGATTTGTAACATACTCAATTGAGTTCACTCTTAAACTTCCCGCAAAATATCTTTCATTCAACCGGTTAAAAATATCATTCAGCGTTTCTCCTCTGTTAAGTTCTTTCCTGCGCGCGCGGTTTTCAAATCTTTTTTGAAAACCTTTAATAACATCAGCCAGCTTTTTTTCCGGAATATCCGCCGGAGCCTGAACTTGCATTACATCTCCCTCTAACCTGGCGCTTATTGTTCTTTTACGCTTCCCGCTGCGTATAATTTTTATTTCCATATAACTCCGCATATACTTTTCAGATATTCATCGCGCATGTTTTGTTCGTCCCCAATCTTTTCACAGTGTCCGCACAACATCATCAAACTCATCCGACAGGTCTACAGGATCACGCATCCCTTCCGTGGCTTCTTTTTTATCAAAATATTCCGGATCGAAATCTCCCGACCACATCTTCATATTTTTATATTCATCGTGTTTGGGATCAGATAATATTTCAATCAGCCGGTAATATCCGGGAGATGAGCCGCAATCCTCGAGGGCGCATGCCCGGGCGCCGTCAATGCACCTCGGATATTTAACGTTCTTTTTTTTATTCCCTATCGCTTCCAGCATAATTGTGTGCTCCCAATTATCGCCGAAATCATATGTATACTTGATCGCGGTGTTATTCTCAGAAAAATATTGCCCTATTTTTTCATCCTTTTCTTCCCATTGCGGATAATCCCCGAATTCGTTTGCTTCAGCACTTGTATCGCCTATACGGAAATTACCTGCGCCGAATTCATGCAGATGCGAATTCGTCCAGCCCATTGCCTCCTGGATTACGAGATGAAATTGATAAAATGTTATATTGTTTTCAACCTCTATCCGTCTCCATATCTGAGGTAAAATATCATCCAGAACAATTTTAAACCTGAATATTTTCTGCGCCATAATCTAACCCCCTATCTTCACACTATCCTGAAATTATGCCACGTGGCATAATTTGCCTTTTTTCCGACGACACCGTTTTAAGGTGTCCTCTTTTTCTTCGTCTGTCTTTGTTTTTGACAATATAATAAGATTATTAGTCCAGCTTAATTGTGTCACCAGTGGTGACACAATTTTATTACTGTGGTAGGTCTCATAAAACTGACGCATGCGGTATAATCCGATGCCCGAAGTTTTCATTTTTGCAAATCCGCTTCTTTGTAGGTTATTTTCCGGATGCTGACAGCCTTCGTTCCCTCTATATCCACCATCACGCCGTGAAACTGCGCGTCGCCGTAGGCCGTCTCAAAACGCGCCGACATTCCGGTGAGAAAGCGCTTCATTATTATGTTTTTGTCCACGCCTATCACGGAATCGTAAGGCCCCGTCATGCCGCAGTCGGTTATGTAAGCTGTGCCTTGTTCAATGACGGCGTCGTCGGTGGGTATGTGCGTGTGGGTTCCCAAAACGGCGGAAACGCGCCCGGCGAGAAACCATTTCATAGCGATTTTCTCAGAGGTCGCTTCGGCGTGAAAATCAATAAGCGTGGGCTCCTCAAAATTTTCTTTTGCCGCGGCGGCGAAAGGACAATCCATGGGCCTTTCAATGAAAGTTCTGCCCATCAGAACAGCCACGCAAAGTTTTTTATTCCCCTTTGTGTAAACGCCCCTGCCGCGTCCGGGATTTCCAGCAGGCAGATTGAGAGGCCTTAAAATGCGGCTGTCGTCTATAATTTCAAAAATCTCTCTCCTGTCCCAGGCGTGGTCTCCCAAAGTTATGACATCCACTCCCGCGTCGAAAAGTTCGTAAGCGGTTTTGGGCGTCAGGCCCTTACCTCCGGCGGCGTTCTCGGCGTTGGCCACGACAAAATCCGGTTTTTCCGTCTCAAAAATGAGGGGGAGACTCTCCGCGAGAATTGTTCTTCCGGGCCGTCCGAAAATATCTCCTATAAACAAAACCTTCATGCGAGTTCGCTCCATCGCTGCTCCCTGATAAGCGACACTTTCAGCTGTCCGGGGTATTCCACTTCTCTGGCTATCTTCTGAGCGATTTCTCTGGCGACCACGGGAGCGTTAGCTTCGGTTATTTTCTCGGGCTGCACTATGACCCGCACCTCGCGGCCGGCGGAAATGGCATAAGCCCTCTCCACACCCTCAAAAAGCATGGCTATCTCTTCTATTTTCTGTATCCTCTTAAAATAATGCTCGACCGATTCCATTCTTGCCCCCGGCCGTGTGGCCGATAAAGCGTCTGCAGCCGACACTAATACCGCCTCAACCGTTTCAAAAGCCGCTTCTTCGTGATGAGCCTTTACGGCGTTAACGAGCTTAGCGGACTCGCCATTGTTTTCAAGAAATTCCGCGCCAAGAATGGCGTGGCTTCCGTCAACTTCCCCGGGCAGAGCTTTGCCTATATCATGGAGAATACCGGCTCGCGCTGCGAGAACAGGATCCGCGCCTATCTCAAAAGCCATGGCTTTCGCTATCCTTGCCACTTCAATGGAATGCTGGAGAATATTCTGTCCGTAGGAAAAACGAAATTCCATACGCCCGAGCATCTCCATGAGATTATCTTTAATGCCCCTTATTCCCATAAGCTGCGCCGTCTTTCTGCCCGTTTCCTTTATGTGAGTTTCGGCTTCCGCCTGGGATTTTTTGGCAAGTTCCTCTATTCTTCCGGGGTGTATTCTGCCGTCGGCAATAAGTTTTTCAAGCGTTAGCGCGCCCGCATAGCGCCGGACTCCGTCAAAACTCGATAAAGTGATCACGCCGGGGCTGTCATCGACAATAAGCTCAACGCCGGTGGCCGCTTCAAAAGCTTTTATGTTCCTTCCCTCTTTGCCTATAATTCTGCCTTTCAGATCATCATTTTTAAGCTGTACGACGGTCGTGGTCAAAGACTGCACCTCATCCGTTGCCGCCTTTTGAATGGCGGTGGCTATTATGCCTCTGACTTTTTCGGCGGCATCGATTTCCGCCTGCTTAACAATATTCCCTATAAGTTTGTGCGCGTCTTTCCTCGCCTCGTCTTCCATGGATGAAATAAGAATTTCCTTCGCCTCTTCCGGCGACATGTGCGCGGCTTTCTGAAGCTGTTCCTTCTGTATAGCAAGTTTCCCCGACAGCTCCTCTTCCTTCATTTTGAGCAGCTTCTCCTTTCGCTCGCAGTCTCTTTTGCTGTTTTCCACATCTGCGCGACTCTGTTCAAAATCCCTGATTTTACCATCTATATCATTCATTTTTCCGGAAATCTCATTTGCTTTTTTGTCCAGCGTACTCTGTTTTCCGCGCAGACGGCCCATCAATTCTTCTTCTTTCCCTTTGAGTTTTTTCTCGTTTTCACGAAGCGCGTTCGCACGTATAACAGCCGCCTCCGCCTCGGCTTTTTTTATTATCCCCGCGCCTTTCTTTTTCAGAGCGCTTCTGTAAATAACATAAACAGGCAGCGCGCCCGCCGCAAATCCCGCTATAACACCTAAAACAATATTCATTTTACCTCCTGTAAATTCTTTTTTCCGTAATCACAAAATCCATTTCCACGTCCTTTTCGCCCGTCTTAAAATTTTTCTCCATCTGCGCCTCAAAACACACGCCGGCTTTCACCGCCGAAACGCAGGAAATCAGAAAGCGGTCATAATAACCGCATCCGAAACCTATTCTCCCGCCCGAAGGGCTGAACATTATTCCCGGCACAAAAATAAGCCCGATGTCTTCCGGCTTTATGACAGGAGCCCCCGGCGGGGGTTCGCTTATGCCGTATTTCCCCTTAACACAAACAGCTTCCTCAAAAAATCTCCTCGCCTCAATTGAGGACATTCCCTTATCCGAAACAACAGCCGGCATATAGAGCTCGCCGGATGCGGCGACCGCCTTATTGACTTCACTTACATCCGCTTCACCGTCAATAGGAGAATAACTCATTATCCTGAGTGATGCCTCAAACAAATCCCAGCCCATTATTCTTTCGCATATTTTCCCGCTCAAAGCCGCGCTGTTTTTAATGCCCTTTCTCAGGGCGCGTCCGCGGCGCCTAAGCAGTTCTTTTTCTGACAGCTTCATGTATCCTGTCGAGCTCCTTCTCAAAACCCTTTTTTCTGCTTTTATAAATTTTCTTTTTTATACCGCTGTATTCCTGAGCCGCCCATCCGCCGTAATTATGCGGATATATATAGTCCGCGGCTCCCGCACGGGTGAGATGGCGCGGCACCTCGGGACGGCTCTCTGCGGCTATTTTTTCGGCGGACGAAATGGCTTCATAGCAGGCGTTACTTTTGTAAGTCATCGAACAATAAATAACGGCCTGCGAAAGAATAATTCTCGCCTCGGGCATGCCAACGGATTCCACGGCTTTCATCGCCGAAACCACAAGAGTCAAAGCCCGGGGATCCGCGTTTCCTATGTCTTCGGAGGCCAGTATTATCAGCCGGCGCGCTATGAAGCGGGGGTCTTCGCCGCCATTCAGCATGCAGGCCAGCCAGTAGAGAGCGGCGTCGGGATCGGAACCCCGCACGCTCTTTATAAAAGCTGATATCATTTCATAATGATCGTTTTTGTCATACTTCCTTCCTATAGAAAAAGCTTTGCGGGCAGCTTCTTCTGTAAGCGTTTTTCCCTTCGCTGAAAGAACAAGCATCTCAAGCAAATTGAGCAGCTTTCTCGCATCACCGGCGGCTTCTCTGATGAGCATATCCGCTACGGGGGGACTGATTTTTATTTTGCCCGCGTAACCCTTTTCCGATTTTAACGCGTTTTCCAGAATGGCGCCGGTGTCTTTAACCGAAAGAGCTTTAAATTCAAAAACTTTCAGACGTGAAAGAAGAGCCGTGTTCATCCGGTAATACGGGTTTTCAAAACTTATGCCCACAAGCTTCACATCGCCTCTCTCGGTGCAGGGCAGAAAAACATTCTGCTGCGAACGGCTGAAATGCCCTATCTCATCAACGACGAGAAGCGTCTCCACCTTGGACTTTTCGAAATCCGCAACTTTCAGTATCTCTCTGATTTTGGCAACATCTGAAGTTATGGCGTTGACAAAAACCAGCTTGTATTTTAATTTGTCGGCTATAAACCTGGAAAAAGCCGTCTTGCCCGTGCCCGGCGGCCCCCAGAGAAGAGAAGACATAAACCGCCCTTTCGCAATCATTTCCCTCAGCGGCGCCCCCTGTGAAAAAAGGTGATCCTGTCCATGGAATGCGTCAAGAGAATCCGGCACAAGCCGCCACGAAAGCGGATGTATTTCGTTACGCCACGGCGTACTTTCAGCTTTCTTTGTTTTCATTCCTAATCCCTCAATCCTCAACGGACGATAATACGCGGGAAAAGAAAGCGATAAATACCCGCGGCAGGGTGGGTGTGATCAGAAGAAGGCTGCGAACAGCTAAGTGGGTTTTCTTAAGCCGCAACCCACGAGCTACGGCATCGAAATCCCGATTTCTTCTTAGAGCCCTTCGAAAATCACACTCATCACCACAGCCACAGGCATATTTTTAATAAAGGCGCCGGCGCTGCTTTCGCACAACCGGCATGCCTTCTCAATTATCTTCGCTCCTTTTCTCGCTCTTTCCTTTATCATGCGTTTATTTCGTCTTCTAACTTTCTGGTCATTTCTTCCAGAACTTTGCTGTATCCCGCCGTCTGGGAATAACCCTTTTTCTTTAATTCCATCATCTCAATTGTTATATCAATCATCGTCAGCGCCGCCAGCTTCAGCGTGTCCTGAGTGCCTCCCGACGCACGCAGAGCCTCCATCTGTTTTTCAATATATTCTGCGGCTTCACTTATTGTTTCGGGGCTTATCTCATCATCGGCTATCACAAGCTTATTGCCCATAACAGTCACCGCCGTGCTCATTGAACATCCCCCAGGGCGTTAAGCAAAACGCCCACTTTGTCTTTTATTTTTATTCTCTCCAGCTTCATCTTCTCAAAATCCCTCGCTGTTTTTTCGGAACCCTTGCTTTGAAAATCCATCGCGCGAATCTGCTCGTCCTTGAGACTGTTATCACTGCGAAGTTTCTCGTTTTCAAATTTGAGCGTCCTTATCACGCTCACAGCTTTGTCTATATCAGCAGAAAGTCTTTTTATATCATTGTTCATTGCTCTTAATTTTATTTAATTGTCCGCCCCGTTGTCAAGAAAATCGCCGGGATATTTCTTTTTTAAAACGCCCGGCGGCAAGATCGTATATTTTACCGGCGGAAAAAACAAAAAATCCGGCCGAAAAAGCCATGAGAGGAACAGCTGAAGCCGCGAATCTTATGTCCACAGAAGTCTGCCCCACCACATTAAGATCAAGTATAAAGGCGTGCGGAAAAATAAAAAGAAGACCCCAGAAAAGAAGGAGCCTTTCTCTCTCCGGCAGGACTCAAAAAAAGGCCCCGCCAGAATCAGCGCGACGGCGAATGCCGCGGCAATTTTTTTAAGCGACGGCAGAGCCTCCCGGCGGTTCAGAAAAATATAAAAGGCAAAACCCGCCGCAACCACGGCAAAAGACTCCATCCGCGTCAAAACAAGAGCCGCCGCCGTAAGACCTGCCGCAATAACGGAAAAAACACTGTTCATACCGCGCATCAAAATATAACAGAAAAGAAGTAACAGCAGCAAATAAAGTTCCAGACGGTGAGCTCTGATGTGACTGAAATACATATAGGGCACGGCTAGATAAAAAAGCCCTCCCGCAAGCGCAGCCATATTCCCCAGCTCTCTCCTGAGAATAAAGAACAGCAGAACCGCCGAAAAAGAGAAAGCCGCGGCCGCGGCAAATCTCATGCCGGTTTTCGCTTCTTTGAAAGGCGCCGCAGCGCACTTGACCCACAAAATCCAGAAAGGCTCACGATCCGAACAACTGTAAAAATTTTTCATCGCGTGAGCCTTCGCGGCAAAACCGCCTGCGTCGCCTCTTAAGGGTTGGTGATTATTTAAAGCTATAACGCCGAACCTTCAAAGCCCCTGACCTCTGGGATTTTATGATGGCACCGAATTCCATA
>SWCC01010142.1_pt1 | contig 30801 bp, 36 predicted proteins | sample 4692971 | NCBI WGS metagenome assembly SWCC01 (sample SAMN10267277, study PRJNA491770) | bioreactor metagenome | isolation source: DHS bioreactor inoculated with subseafloor sediment | place: Japan: off Shimokita Peninsula | collected 2006-08 | reverse complement strand
CTTGAAGGAATTCTGCCGCAAATGAACATCAGCCGTTCGGGGGTCATACCGATGCAATCCGCTATTTTCGCGATTGCTGTTTCTTCGGCGGGGGGATTGCGTTTGCCTTTCAGCACTTTTGAAAGATAGGAGCTGTCAATTGAGCATTGTTTTGCAAATGCGCGCAGAGAAAGTCCCGAATCTTTTATGGCTTCTCTGATAACCCCGGCAAAGTTTTTTTGAATCACTTACTTGGAAATTCTTACAAAATCGCCTATCTTGACGGAACCTTTGGAGTGATTTATGGTGGCGATGCAGGATTCGGCCTGTATGTTATCGGTCACCGTCAGCTTGCCGACGCGGCGTATGAGCACTCCCATTATTTTTTTCGTTTCCGGATGATATATTTTTTTGCTTGCGCGGTAGATGTCAAAAACATCTTTTCCTTTAACACCTTCGTTTTCACCTATATCAAGAATAACTTTTGACCGCTGAGCGTGCAGAGCCACTTCCTCCGTAAAGGCCGAAATTTTTCCCGCATACTTAAAGTCAAGCGGTTTCGCGGAGTTTTCTTTGTAAGGGGCGATGAACATGTCAAAGTTTCTATCTTCTTCTGTTTTTTCCTCGGCCGGCTCTTCTGTTTTTGCGAGTATTTTCTTTTCCTGCTCCAGAGGTATGATTAGCTCGTCGCCCGGGAAAATCCAATGCGATTTTTTGATGTATTTGTTGAAATTCCATATCTCTTTCCAGCGTTCGCCGGAACCGTAAAAATTTTCGGCTATTTTAAAGAAAGTGTCGCCTTTTTTAACGGTGTAAACCTTCAAAACGGTTTCCGTCTCGGCCTTAACAGCACCCGCGAAAAGAAACGATATTAACACCAGCGAACAGAAACTTATTTTTTTTGACATTGCCCACACCTCCCTTTTGCATAAAAATTATACATCATTATAATACCAAATACGCTGACAGATTGTAAAGCGGCTGAAATTTCGCGGAGGTGAAAAATGAAAAGTTTGACGAAGTATCTTTGGTTTAATGCGCCCGGACGGAGGGCTTATATAAATATAAGCTCCGAGGTTGAAAAAGCTGTTAAAGAAAGCGCAATCAAAGAAGGGCTCTGTCTTGAAAATAAGGGGACAGAATTAAACCTGTTCCCTGTTCCGCTATTGACAAAAGCCGTATTTATTCTTATTTTTATCCTGTTTTATGTGCGTCTTCCAAATTAATTTCGCGGTCAAAAATGACGCGCGCGAACGAAGGGGGTGAGAAATGGGCAAAACTCAAAAAAATGTCGGACGGCACATTATTGCCGAACTTTGGGGCTGCAACAGCGAATACCTGGATGATGTTTCAATAGTGCAGGAGTTTATGAATAACGCCGCACGGGCGGCAAACGCCACGGTTTTGAATTCCGTTTTTCACACTTTTCTTCCTCACGGTGTTTCGGGCGCCGTCATAATAGCCGAATCGCATCTGGCCATTCACACATGGAGCGAGCTTGCTCTGGCGTCCATAGACATTTATACATGCGGGGATAAAGCGGATCCATGGAAGGCTTTCAGTTATCTTAAAGACGCTTTTCAGTCGAAAAAACAAGCCGTTACCGAGCTGAAACGCGGCATTTTTGAAGCCGCCGAGGATTTTGACCTGCAGAAAAATTATAAGGAGCAGATCTGTGACTGAGTGGCTTAAAGAAAAATTCAGCCCTTACGAGATTCATCTTCACAAATTTAAGAAGATAATCAGAAAGAAACGCACCAAGTTCCAGGACATGGTTATAGCCGACACATACAGTTTCGGCAGGTGTCTTGTTCTTGACGGTGAAATACAGTCGGCTTTATCGGATGAAAAAATTTATCATGAAATGCTCGTCCATCCTTCCGCGGGTTTTTGCACCGTGAAGCCGGAGAAAGTTATTATACTCGGCGGGGGCGAAGGCGCCACGCTTAGAGAAGTTCTAAGGTGGAAGTGCGTCAGGAAAGCCGTGATGGTTGATATTGACGGCGAAACCGTTGAGTTCTGCAAAAAATATCTTGAACAGTGGCACAAAGGCTCCTTCAGCGACCCGCGCGCGGAAGTGGTTTACGATGACGCTTTTTCCTATGTGGAAAATTCCCGCGACAAATGGGATTTGATAATTATGGATTTGCCGTGTCCCATTGAAGGCGGCCCGGCCTGCAAACTTTATTCGCTTGAATTTTTTAAAATATTGAAAAAACATCTCTCAAAAGGCGGTCTTCTTGTCACACAGGCCGGCGGCGCGTCTTCTGTTGATGCCGATTTTCATTTCTCACTTTATGCCACGATAAGGAAAGCGTTTAAGCATCTCATGTCTTATCAGATATTTGTGCCGTCTTTTGATGTGCCGTGGGCTTTTATCGCGGCGTCGGAAGAAAAATTTTCTTTAAGGGATAATGCCTGGGATAAAATCCGCTGCGGTGTGAAAGGAAAGTTTAATACGGTTAACAGCGAGGTGATGGAAGCCATAGGCAAAAATCCCGAGTTTTTTAAAAAAGGTCTTGAAAGCGGCAAGATTATTACAATGAAAAAGCCGCTTTATTTTTTTAAATAAGTGGCGGGCAAAGAACTCACTTTTTTATCCGCGATGAAGAAATACATCGCGTTGGAGAAGCATTCTTTTCACACACCCGGACATAAAGCGGGAAGGGCTTTTGATGAAAAATTCCGTAATTTTATGCGGGATAATTTATTTACGCTCGATATAACGGCGACACCTTTTGTGGATTCCATACACAACCCGTCGGGGCCCCTGCTTGAAACGTCGCTGCGCGTAAGAGATCTCTACGGCGTAAAAAAAAGTTTTCTTCTTGCCAACGGTTCAACATCGGGCAATCTTGCCGCATTCATATCCCTTTTCAGCGACGGGGATTCCGTTCTTATATCGCGCAACAGTCACAAGTCCGTCATAGCCGCCTGCATAATATCGGGAGTGTATCCGGTGTGGATGACGCCGAAAATTCTTAAAAACGGCATAACCTGCGAAGTCTGCCCGGAAGAAGTGGAAAAATATCTTAATTCCTACCCGGAGGTGAAAGGCGTGTTTATAACCTCTCCGACTTATCACGGCATTGTCACGAACATAGAAAACATAGCGAAAGTGTGCAGGATGCATAAAAAATTGCTGATTGTTGACGAAGCCTGGGGGCCTCATCTTTTTTTCAGCAGCGACAAAACCCTTTCCGCCGTGAATTATGCTGATTGCGTTATTCACAGCTTCCACAAAATTCTGCCCGTTTTTTCTCAGGGCTCCGTTATACATATCTGCTCGGATAATATAAATGTGGAGGCCGTTGAAAAAGCGGTTTCGCTTCTTACCACAACTTCGCCTTTTTATCCCATGCTTATGACGCTGGATTATTGTTCATTGCTGATGAAGCGCAAAGGCGCGAAAATGGTTGAAAAAATGCAGGCGCTCGGTAATCTGGCTATATCCGACATAAGAAAGATTCCTCTCGGTTACGCGTTGAATTCCTCCGACCTGCCGGAAGGGTACGGAATGGACACGAGCAAAGTGACCATTGATTTCAGGGACAGGGGGCTGACGGGTTTTTTTATTCAGAAATATCTTATGAAGCTGGGCATAGGGATAGACTGTGCGAATCCGCTTAATATAATAGCCACGCTGGGGCTGGGAAATAGCAAAAACGATATTGCCGCGCTGGTGGGAGCGCTAAAAGATCTTCCGGTAAAAAAGCCGATCAAGTTTACGGGTTTCCGCTTTCCCGAAACTCCTGCTGAAATTGTTTTAACCCCCCGCGAAGTGTATATGCAGTACAGCAAAAAGAAGATGACCCTCGGTGAATCGGAAGGCCAGATATGCGCCGAGACCATCGCTCCTTATCCGCCGGGCATACCGGTTCTTCTTCCCGGAGAGAGAATAACCGCGGAAGTCATAGAATACCTTGAAATGATAGACCGCTTCAAATGGTCGGTTTTTAGATATGGAAAAAAGACGAAAAATAAGTTAGAATCAATTTCGGTTATAGAAGTGTGATTATGGAGGGAAATACAATGAAAAAAGTTAAAAAGAAAAAAGCCGCGGCGGCAAAGAGGTCTTCTGTTAAGAAGCTAAAAGTGCGCCGTGGCGTGAAAAAAACTGCAATGGCAAAGCGTTCCCCCGCTAAAAAGAAAACAACGGTTAAAAAAGTGCTTGTAAAACAAGCTGTAAAGAAGAACAAGAAGCAGCCATCCGCCAAGGATAAAGCCCTCAGAAAAAAACATCTTGCCATTATAGTGACGCAGCTTAAAGAAGAGAAACTTTTTGTGCAGGAGCGTGTTGAGAAGGCCAAAAGGGACGAATGGATAGGTCAGGTCAACGATGAAATAGATAACGCCGTGGCGTCAGCCGAGAGAGATATACTTTTTGAGAGGGTGGACAGGCTCATACAGAGACTGGATGAAATTGACAACGCTTTGAAAAAAGCTGAACTTAAAAAATTCGGCGTTTGCGAAAAATGCGCCATGGATATAACAATAAAAAGGCTTAAGCTGATTCCTTACGCGCGATACTGCTATAGGTGCATATCAAAAGACTGAAAAATATTTTTAGGGGCGGTACGCCCCGGCGCATTTTCAGCATCCTAAACAGATTGATCCGGAAAGCCGCTCCGGCGATCCGCCCCGGCGGACTTTCAGCCGCGTTTCTCTTACTTTTTTTCTCACCCGCTTCCGCGCTCACGCTTGACAGTATATCATGGGATGCCGGGAAAATCAATCTCACCCGCCAGTTAGAGAAATATGTGACGGTTTACAGCGATTCTTCCGAAATTCTTGAAGTACGAATCCGTTCTTCCTGCGATTGTATAGGTGTTTTTCCGCAAATGCTTTCTCTGGCACCCGGTGCTTCGGGAACCTTCAGGATTGTTTTTAATCCTGAAGGCGAGAAAGGTCCCGTCAGGCACAGTGTTTATTTTGAGACGGACGAAGCTGAAAGTCCGCCGCAGAATGTCCGCCGTGGCGGATGGCGGGCTGAAAGTGCGCCGGGGCGTGATGACGGCTTTTTTATCAATTACATCTTGAGCGCGTATGTGGATTCTGTTTTTGATATTTATTTTTTTTACGATGAAAATTGCGTTAAATGCGCCAAAATTATAAAAGATCTGGAGAAACTCATCGGAAAATATTCTTTCTCTCTGAAAAAACTTCTTATATCGGACAGCCGCAATTTTGAGTTTCTGGCTCATCTTGAAAAACTTTCAGGCGTTAAAACAAATAAATTTCCCGTCCTTGTTGCGGGGAGCGCTTTTCTTTCAGGGACGGCGGAAATAATTTCCGGCGCCGAAGAGGTGATCTCATCTTTTGAGAGCGCTCCCCCGGAAGCGGTTAAGTTTTCGCCATCCGCCGCCCGCGATGAGATTCTGAATGACTACGGTAAATTGAAGTTTCTTCCCGTCGCCGCGGCGGCGCTTATTGATGGAATAAATCCCTGCGCTTTCGCGGGAATAATTTTTCTTATTTCCTATATGAGTTTTGTGATGAAAAAGCCGAAAAAAGAAGTTGTCGTTTTCGGAGCCGGATATTGCGCCGGGGTTGGCGTGTTCTATTTTCTTTTCGGGCTCGGTTTGTTTGAGATTATCAGGTCTCTGGTTTTTATGAAGATAATGGGGCGCGGTTTTTATTTTTTAATGGGTGTTCTAACTGCCGCGCTGGGGGTGTGGAGTCTGAGGGACGCTGTGGTTTTCCGCCGCGGCGGCGAGACTGCCCTCAAAGTGCCCGATGCCATGAGGGCCAGGATGCGTGATATAAGCTCAAAGATGCTCGGCAGAGGCACGACTTTTGTTTACGCTTTTCTGATAGGAGGAGTTGTCTCCTCTTTTGAGCTTGTCTGCACGGGACAGATATATCTGCCCACAATTTCCTATGTGGTTTCAACGACGGCCTATAGGGCGGAGGCTCTGGCGGCGCTTTTTCTTTACTCTGTTTTATTTACGATGCCGCTGCTGGCTGTTTTTGTTTTTGTTTTCACAGGACTCAGCTCGGTGCAGATGATAACTTTTCTCAAAAAGCATGTTGTGATGGCGAAGCTTTTAAATACCGTTCTTTTCGGCGCGTTTGCCGTGTATCTTTTTTTCTTCGCAATGAGCGGATAGATAAGGAGTTTGTATGAGTGCGCCGTGAAAAGCGTATCAGTTCTTGTTGGTGAAAGTCCAAATCGGGCAAAGGTTAGCCGCCAGCCCGACACCGAATTTCACGTTTAGGGAGGTAACGAACTGAATGAAGCTGGAAAGAGGGAAGTATAGAGCCGTAGCGAAAGCGAACAGATTGAGCCCCGAAATACTCGTAATTTCGGAAGCCGATACCTTTCATACGGGAGCAGGCAGTATTCTTACAACCGATAGAGGCGAGGTTGTGAGAGTCCGACGGGGTCTGAGATGACGGCGAGATACTACAAGGAGCTGATATGAACTCGGGAGAGCCAATGTATTCTCATAATGAATGCGGTAACGAGCCTATAAACGGTAAGATACGGCAAGGCATTATACATTGGCAGTCGGACTATTCCATAGTATCGGAGAAGTCCCGTAATGGGGATGGAGAGAAGGGAATAGCAGTGATGCGACGGGGAGCAAGGGGCACATCTGCCGGACATAGAGCCGGGCAACAGATGACAACAAAACTTGCTTCCCAAACTTTACGAGCAGGAGAAAATCTGAATTACAGGTTTACAACATTAGCGTATTTACTGACAGAGGATTTTCTCAAAGGGTGTTTCGGGGAGCTGAAAAGAGATAAAGCTTCCGGGATAGACGGAGTGAGGGTTGAGGAGTATAAAGTCAATTTAGAGGAAAGGATTAAGGATTTGACGGCGAGGCTGAAAGCAAAGAAATATAAGCCGCAACCGGTCAGGCGGGTTTACATACCGAAAAGTGACGGAAGTAAGCGAGGTTTGGGAATTCCCGCAGTGGAGGACAAAATTGTCCAATTGGGAATAAAGAAAATTCTTGAACCAATCTTTGAGGTTGATTTTATGGATGTATCATTTGGGTTTCGTCCCAACAGGAGTTGCCACGAAGCGTTGGAATTGCTGAATAAAGCGGTGATGACCAAGCCGGTCAATTATGTGGTGGATATGGACATAGAAAAGTTCTTTGACAACATAGACCACAAATGGCTGATGAAATGCTTGAAGCAGAGGATTAAAGACCCAAGTTTATTGAGGCTGATTGTTCGTTTCTTAAAAGCGGGCGTAATGGAAGAAGGTAGATTATTGCAGACGGACAAAGGAGCTCCGCAGGGCGGGGTTTTAAGTCCGCTGTTGGCAAATATTTATCTTCACTACATTTTAGACCTGTGGTTTGAGAAAAGAGAAAAGAAACAGTCAAAAGGATTTGTTCAACTTGTTCGCTATGCCGATGACTTCATTGTCTGCTTTCAATATGGCAATGAAGCAAAAGCATTTGTTGGAAGTTTTAGACAAAGGCTTGATAAATTTGGTCTGAAAATAGCCGAGAGTAAATCAGGGTTAATTGAGTTTGGTCGTTTTGTTTGGCAGAAAGCACAACGGGAAAACAGGAAAGTGGCGACATTTGACTTTTTGGGATTTACACATTTTTGTGATAAAACCAGAAAAGGAAAATTCAAGTTAGGGCGAAAGACGGCACGGACAAGGCTTCGGCAGAAGATAACCGAAATGAATGAATGGTTAAAGAGTGTTCGCAACCTTGTGGAATTAAAAGAGTGGTGGAAAGTGTTAAGAATGAAATTGTTCGGACATTTTCGCTACTATGGGATAAGCGGAAATATTCGGGCTTTAAGTGATTTCAATTCTCGGACGATAATGCTTGCTTATAAATGGATGAACAGGCGAAGTCAGAAGAAAAGTTATAACTTTGAGCAGTATACCCGCTTTATGAAATACAACCCGTTGCCTAAGCCGAAAATATATCACTCGGCGTATTATATTCTGTCCTCGTTTAAGGGATGTGTTGCTGAAGAGCCGTGTGTGGGAAATCCACAAGCACGGTTCTGTGAGGGATGTTAAGATGTTTCCTATGGTAGAATATTGTGACACTCTCCACACCGAAAGGGGAGAGGAACAGGGAACACAAAGTATATCTAAGGGAGGTATTTGAAGATGTCTACTCGACAAAAAATAATTATTGCCGGAATGTTTTTGATGTTTGCTGATTCCATCCCAGCTTTTCAGGAAGGCCGGAACATGCCGAATTTCGGCCTTCCGGAGTCATCCGGCGGATATTACACTTTGTCAGGACTGCTCGGGAATTCCAGAGCGCTGGTGTTTTCTTTTTTTGATTCCAACTGCGCTCCGTGCAGAAAAGAACTTCCTGAGCTTTCCGCGGTCGCGAAAAAATACGCCGCCGACGAAAGCGTAAAATTTTTTATGGTTGCTGTCGGTGAAGACAGAGAAACAATAAACAAATGCATAAAGGAATGGGGAATAAAGCAGTCTGTCCTTTATGACGAATCGGCGGATTTCGCGAAACAATGCTCTGTCGTGACGGGGGCCATTAAGAACATCCCCCGCATATTTGTTGTTGATAAAAATGGCGTAGTCATAAAAATATTTAAAGGTTATCAAAAAGGCATGGTTAAGGTGCTGTCGATAGAAATAGACAAAGCCGTGAAGGCGCCGCAGAGCCCCGTAAAGACGATAAGGGTTCTTTATACAAACAGCGCCAACGGCATCATAGAATCCTGTGACTGCCCCACCAACCCTTACGGCGGTCTTGTCAGGCGTCAGACTTTTTTTTCAAAAATAAATCCCGCCGATATTAGAATTTCGGCGGGGGATTTTTTCTCCCCCAACAGCGAGAAAATAAAAAACCGTTACGTGATGAAGATAATGGAAAAACTCAGGTTCGACGCTGTAGGCATAGGCGATCAGGAATTTAGAACGGGCGCTGACTTTTTTAAAAAACTTTTGTCAGAATATGAATTGCCTATTGTAAACGCCAATATGCAGATTTGTGATGAGAAAAGCTGTTCTGTGTTCGGGAAACCTTATCTGATAAAGGAAGTGAAAGGCGTAAAAATAGGCATAACCGGCGTCACATCAAAATCCTGTTTTATTTTTTATCCCAAAAAAATAAAAGAGCGTTTGAAAATCATAGCGTCTCCCATGGACGCGCTTTCCGATATTGTGCCTCTTATGCGGAAGAAATGTGATTATGTTTTCGCGGTGGTGCACGCCGGCGAAAAAGAGGTGGAAGAGATAGCCTTGAGCGTTAAGGGCATAGATGTTATTTTCAGCGGCCACACGCAGACTCTGACTTATAAAAAAGGCAATCCGCTTATTGTTCAGGCCGGCGCCGGAGGCCGCCACGTGGGGGAGTTGACGATGCGCGTTGGCGTCGGCAACACTGTGTATGAAAACAAGTTTTTTCCGCTCACCGAAGATATAGCCAAGGACAAATGGGGGCTTTCACTTAACGAAAAATATTTAATAGAATACAAAAAGAGCTTAGAGAAGTTTAAAAAAAAGTAAAGATAGGGGGATATTATGATGAATAGACGTTTTTCGGTTTTGGCTCTGGCGGGGTTTTTTCTGCTGAGCAGTCCGGCTTTTGCCAGACCTAAAAAAGTGTGGAGCTCCAAACGGAAAAAACCCAAATGGATATCGGTGATTCCGGAAAAGACCGGTTATTATTATTATGTCGGCATTTCACAGAATCAGGACGACAAGGGCGTCGCTCTTCAAAAGGCTCTTGAAGAAGGGATGAAGCAGGTGCTGGCGACCATAGGAATTGTTGTGGGTACCAAGATGCGGTTGGATAAGGAAATAAGAGGCAACAAAGAAATCACAAAAATGGTAGACAAATACAGAGAAACCGGCAAGGCGAAGCTGCGGGGGCACAAAATAAAGGAAATGTACACCGAAGAATACCGCGATGGTGACAGGCGTTTTTTTGACGTGTATCTGCTTTTGAGATATTCAGAGAAGGAAATAAAAAAAGAAAGACGGCGCATTGAGGATCAGCAGGCGAAAAACCGCCGAGAAGCTGACACTAAAATGCAAGAGTCGCAAACCTTGCTGAAAGAGGGCAAAATATCCTCCGCCTTTGAGGAAGACGCGAGAATGTTTACAATGCTTGCGGATCAGCCCGGCATTTCGCAGTATAGCGCGCTCCTCAACAGGATCAAGAAACTGCTCAGTTCTCTTGAGACGGAAGCGGTGAGCGTGAAAGGAAAAAAACCGTCTGTGAGACTTTTCGCGAAAATAGACGGGAAAAGAAAACCTGTCTCAGGAATAAGGATGCTGGCCTCTTTCGAAACAGGCGAGGGGGAAGTCGATTCGCCTAAAACTACGGATGAGGGAGGCATAGCCGTCTTTCCCATTTCAAAAATAAAATTCGACGGGGGCATAGCGAAACTCAGGATCAGAGCAATGGCGGAGCAGTTCACCGTGCCGCTGAAAAACGCGTATATGGATGATTCGGATTTTGAGTTTATAGAAGGTATATTGAAAGGGCTTGAAGTTGCGTTGATTCTGAAAGCCGCCGATTTCGGGGGCAGCAAGTTTGCTCTCATTATGTGGAACGATGAAGGCGGGAGAGAGACCTCTTTTGAGACGGCTTTGAGTAAAGAACTCACATCAGCAGGCATAAGCGTAAGGGCATTCGCCGAAGTTCCCCCGGGCGTCAGTTTTGATTCTTTTGAAAACGATAAATTCTTTTCGTCGCTTGCGTCTAAAGGTATGGACTGTCTTATAGTGGGCACGCTCAATATTATAGACAACGGGGATGTTTATAATCTCAAAAGCGTGACGGGCGAGGCGCATATTAAGGTCATTGAAATAAAAAGCAGAAAAATTCTGGCCGCTTTTGAAAAATCAAGCAGCGGAGTTCAGATAAATTTCAAGAGAGCCAAAGCGAAAGTAAGCTCCGCTCTGGTGAGCGACATTGCGCCGAAAATAGTAGATATCGCGGGCGTGCAGTAGGTAAAATTAAAACCGCAAAATTAGAAATTGACGGAATAAAGGTAAAAAGCATTCCGGCTTTGCCGGGAGTGTATATTTTCAAAGGCGCCCGCGACAAAATCCTTTATGTCGGGAAAGCAAAAAATCTGCGAAAAAGACTTTCCTCTTATTTTAAGAAAGAGATAAGAAACAAAACTTTTCATCTTATGGCTTCTGCCCGGCGCATTGAATTTATAAAGACCGCGGGGCAGAAAGAGGCTCTTTTGCTGGAAGAAAAACTGATAAAAATCCTTAAGCCAAAATACAATGTGCTTCTTTCCGACGACAAAAATTATCCCTACATCTGTCTGACGGATGAGAAATACCCGCGTTTTTTATACAGCCGCGGCCGCAAGACGGCAAATTGTTTCGGCCCCTATCCGGATGCCTCGGCGCTTAAGTTATCCATGCGGCGTCTTTTGAGAATATTTTCTTTACCGGTTTGCACCCCGCAGCAGTATTCCCGCATCGCACGGACAGGAGTTGCCGAAAGATGTATATACCGGCACATTGAAAAATGCGCTGCGCCGTGTTGCGGAAAAATACCACGGGAAGATTATATGAGAAGAGTGAACGGCGTGATTCGCTTTTTAAGAGGTCGGAAAATATCTCCGCTAAAAGAGCTTGAAAAAAAGATGAAAGAATCTTCCGCGAAGGCGGATTACGAGGAGGCGCTGCGCATAAAAAAGATAATAGGCGCTTTCAGGGAAGTGCAGGAGAAAGTGAATGTTGTTCCCGCCGACGCGTCTAAATATTTGTTCAGACCGCAGCAAGCTCTGAAAGAGCTGAAAGTTTTACTGGGATTAAAACGCATTTCCGAAACAATAGACGGTATAGACATATCCCATATACAGGGTTCAAACTCTGTTGCTTCGGCAGTGCGTTTTTTTAAGGGTTTGCCCGATAAGGCCTCATACAGAAAGTATGCCATGCGCGCGAAAGGCATAGACGACTGCGCTATGATAAAAGAGGCGGTTATCCGCCGCTACCGCAAAGAGAGCGCGAATCTCATTCTCGTAGACGGCGGAGCCGGGCAGCTCAATTCCGCGCTGGAGGGCCTGAATAAAATAGCTAAGAAAATAGATGTCATAAGTCTGGCCAAGCGTGAGGAAATAATATACAGGAAAGGCGCCGCGCCTCTTAAGCTTCCGGCGGATTCGCCGGCGCTGCGGCTTTTAATGTATGTGAGGGATGAGGCGCACAGATTTGCTCTCGCCTTTCACAGGCAGCGGCGACGCAGTCTCATTTCCCGTTCGTAATGTTGATTCGCGCTTAAGTTGCGCCGTGTTTTTATTTTGGGTAGCGGGCTGAAATTACGGAAGACATGCCGCCGCGCGGGTTGAATACGCCCGTGACTTCGGCGCTGACGGGTTTTACATATTTAACGAAATCTCCGAGCACTTTGTTGACCGCGTTTTCCTGAAATATGCCTATGTTGCGGTAAGCGACAAGGTAGAGTTTCAGGGATTTCATTTCCACGCAGTATTTTCCGGGAACATACTTTATTGTCAGCGTTCCCAGATCGGGAAGGCCCGCGAGCGGGCATATGGTGTTGAACTCAGGATACTCTATGACTATCTCGTATTTTTTGTAACTGTTCCGCCACACCGCCAAAGGCGGCAGTTCCGCGTTAATGCCGGAGGCGGAGCAGTCGCCGTAAGTTTTTTTAAATACCCGATTTTTTTCCGTCCCTTTTTTTTTCGATTTAGCTGATTTCATTTTTCGGAATATAGTAGCTTTTTATATGCTTTACGCCAAGAGTGGCGAAAAATGCTTTTACGGTTTTTTCGCAGCATATCAGGTCTCTTTCGGATCTTTCTCCCGTGAGGACAAAATATCCTTCGCAGTTTTTCAGCGGCTTGATCTTGCTGCTCCAGTAGAACTGGCAGCGGTCAATGGCGGCTTTCAGCTGCGCGGGCACGCCGCAGAAAAAAACAGGGCTCACTATTATCACGGCCTCTTTTCCCTTCATCTGATTTATAAATTTTGTGAAATCATCATTGGACGGGCATGAACCGGATATGCAGTTTAGACATCCTTCGCATGGAAGAATGCGGAAGGCATCAAGATGAATGGTAGAAATCTTAGGGTTCGCCGCATTTATCAGAGAAACGAGCTTGCGGCAGTTTCCGTTTTTTCTGGGACTTGCGTTTACAGCGAGAGCGTTTTTTTTAGAGATGCGGGGCGATATCTCTTTTAAAAATTCTTTCAGCTTCATCAAATATTCCTTTCTCGTCGAAAGCGAGCAGTTTTTTGTTTTTCACCACTATTTTGCCGTTGCATATTACATCATTTGCCGTGAAATCCCTGCCGCAGAAAATTAAAGCCGCCACGGGATCACCCGTGCCGCCGAATGATATGTCTCTTCTCTCGAACAAAGCGATGTCCGCCGCTTTGCCTTCGGATATTTCGCCTATGTCGTTTCTGCCGAGAGTTTTCGCGCCGCCGCGTGTGGCCATGTAGAGAGCGTTCCGCGCGCTCATGGATGTGACGCCCGCTTTTACGCGGGAAACAAGCATGGCGTTTCGTATCTCAAGCAGCATGTTGGAAGAATCATTTGAGGCGGAGCCGTCAACGCCGATTGAAACGGGACACCCCCCCTCTATAAGTTGTCGTATAGGGGCTATACCGCTTCCGAGACGCATATTTGACGACGGGCAGTGCGCCACGCATGAGCCGCTTTCGGCTATGAGCTTTATGTCATCGTCGTTTATGTGAACGCAGTGCGCGAAGCTGACATCTTTCCCCAGCCATCCCGTTTCTTCCATATATCGCACGGGAGTTTTTCCGAATTTTTCCAGACAGAAATTTTCCTCGTCAAAGGTTTCCGCCAGATGCGTGTGGGAAAATATTTTGTTTTTTCTGGCGAATTGTATACTCTCTTTCATAAGTCCCGTTGACACGGAGAAAGGAGAGCAGGGCGCGTTTACAATGCGTGTCATGGCCAGCTCATTGTAATCGTGATATTTTTTTATGAGACGCTCCGTGTCGCGGAGTATTTTTTCATCATTCTGCACGACGGAATCCGGCGGCAGACCGCCTTCTGATTGTCCCAGAGACATGGAACCGCGCGTCGGATGAAATCTCAAGCCTGTTTTTTTCGCGGTGTCTATTTCTATATCTATGAGATTCTCTGTGCTTTTGGGAAAAACATAGTAGTGGTCAAGGGATGTTGTACATCCGGAAAGAAGAAGCTCACCGCAGGCGAGTTTCGTTGATATCTCCACCCACTCGGGCGTGAGGTGTTCCCATATTCTGTAAAGGTATGTCAGCCAGTCGAAAAGTTTCGCGTCGTTTACTTTAGGAAGCACTCTTGTCATGGTCTGATAAAAATGATGATGGGTGTTTATAAATCCGGGGAGGGCTATTTTATTTGAACCGTCTATGACGGTATCGGCTTCCGCGTTCAGATTTTTTCCTATGCTTTTTATCCGCCTGCCGTCAATCAGTATGTCGCAATCTTCAAGTTCCCTCATGGAATCGTCCATGCATGAAACGCGTGAAATGTTTTTTATAAGAATTTTACTCATAGCCTTCTCCATAATCCGCTTCGGTCTCCTCTATTTTCATAAGTTCGGTTTTATAGCGTTTGCCGTCGGTTGTTATGCGGACGCTGCCGTCTCTGTCGGTTCTGAATATCTTGCAGCCGTAATCGGCAAGTCGCTTCAGCGTGGTCTTTTTCGGGTGACCGAAACGATTTCTTTCTCCGACGCATATTACGGCGAACAGCGGCTGCGCCCAGTCCATGAATTCCTGCGTGCTGGATGAAGTGGAACCGTGATGAGCCACTTTCAAAACCGTGCACAGCAGGTCTTTTTTGAAACGTTTTACCATGTATCTTTCCGCCTGCCTTTCGCAGTCTCCGGTGAAGAGAAAGGAAACATCTTTGTAAACGAGTTTGAGCACCAGCGAGTTTTCGTTTGGCTCAGACCCGCCCCGGAAGTACTTGTTGGGGGGCGGATTAAACACTTTGAAATAACAGTATTTATCAAGTTTTATTTTGTTTCCCGCGCGCGCTTCCACATATTTGCAGCCTTTTTCTTCAACGAGATCAAGCAGATTCTCATAAACCCATGAGTTATACTGAAAGCCGGGGTCGACAAAAGTGCCGACGGGCATTGCCTTAAGTACGGCAATAAGACCGCCTATGTGGTCGTTGTGCGGATGAGACATAATCATATAATCTAATTTTTTTATACCGTGTTTTTTGAGGAAAGGCACGACAATGCTGCGCCCGGCGTCAAAACTGCTCCATTCCGTGGATCCATTTCCGGCGTCTATGAGAATGTTTTTCCCGCCTGGCGTTTCAATGAGCATGCTGTCTCCCTGTCCCACGTCTATGAAAGTGACGGAAAGAACTTTCTTTTTCAACTGCGGTTTTTCAGCGAAGAGATTTACCGAAAGAGCAATCGCGGCAAAAAAAACGGCAAAGATTTTCTTGTATTGATACATTTGGGAAATTATATTAACATTAGCCCCAAAAATCAATAAGTAAGAGGAATTTTAAAAATGGATGAAAAAAAAAGAATAGAGGGTTTTGAGGAAGAGGCGATGGAAATTCTTTCGGCCGATGCCGCGGCGGATGAGAAGAAGCTGTTAGGCCCGGAGTTGGATGCGATAGCGAAGAAAGAGAAGTTTTTCTCGCACATAATACGTTATCTCACCGGTCTCCGCACGGAAGAAAAAGAAGCCAGAACGCTATGGAGCGCGATACTGGATCACAAATACCTGATGAGTGAAAAACTCGATAGGAATGTCGGGTTCAGGGTGGCGGCGCTGGATTATTTTCTCAACATAGACAAGCGTCTGAAAAGAGTCAATTTTGTTGAAATCAACAAGATGAAGAAAATCTGGTTTGAGGCGTCCTATGATTCGCTCACGCGTGTTTACAGAAAAGATGTTATGGACTACTGGTTTGCGCGCATGCTTGACGAGGCGCGGGTAGAAAAGAAACCCCTTGCGCTTATCTTTTTTGATGTTGACGGTTTTAAGCAGTACAACGATATTTTGGGCCATCTCGCCGGTGACGCGGCGCTTTATGAGATAGCGAGGGTTATGAGGAAGTTCTCGGAAAAAGTTTTTCGTTTCGGCGGTGATGAGTTTGTTATAATAGAACATTTGGATCTGTCCGCCGCGCGGGAATTTGCGGAAAAAATTAAGAAAAAGATACATTCTTCCACGGCGGCTCTTGAAAAAGCGGCAAGCTCCATAGGCGTGACTTTCGGCGTGGCCGTTTGCCCCGCCGACGGCGACTCGCTTAAAGAACTGCTTGCCGCCGCGGACAAGCGGCTTTACCAAAATAAACTTAAACGTAAAAAACGTTAGAAATTCCGGTGTGATATTGCCGCGAAAAATGATATAAGTTAGAGTAGCCGTTTGAGAACAACAGTCGGAGAAATCGTCTGTTTAACGGTGCGGGAGAAAAATGTCAAAGAGAATTATTCTTATTGCCGAGGATGAACCCTATATCAGGGAAGTGATAAAGGCCATGGTCAACGAGCTCGGAAATTTTGAGATTGTTGAGGCCTCCGATGCGGGGGAGCTTGTTGATTTCGCACGCAAAGCCCGGCCTGACCTTATAATAACGGATGTTATCATGCCGGGCAACGACGCATATCATGCGCTCGGGGAACTCAAAAAAGACGAAGAGTTTAAAAATATTCCCGTTATATTTGAATCGGCGCTTATGAGCGACAGGGCTGTTTTTGAAACGATGGCGCCCCCGGGGCCGGCCATGTTTTTGGTCAAGCCGTTTAAATTTGACGAGTTCGCGAAAGCCGTGAAGAAAATGCTTCCCCCCGAAAAAGATTAACTCTAAGCCGCAACGGGCTAAAGATTTTCGCTTAGGTAAAAATACTTACACTTGACAGTATAAATTATACTTGACAGTATAAATCATTCAAGCTATAATATTTTGGTAGGAGGCTAAACAATGTTACATAGAGAAAAAGATGTTATTGAGCAAACAGTATCGTCAGCGCTGAAAAAATTAGGATGGCGGACACAGGAAAGAAAAACACTTATTCGGGAAGCTACTGCTAATAAAAAAATATCAAGACTTGATTATACTTTAAAAATCGGAGGGAAATTATATGCTGCCGAGGTCAAATATTCCCGTAATATGGACAATATACTCTCCACTTTGTATTACAGGGCGGTTGTCCGGCTAAATGCGTTTGTGAAACGCAGAAAAAATTTGCATTCTCTTGCCTTATTCGTGGTGGATGGCGCCAATACAAAACAGGCGGAGAAGCTGAACGCAATGTTTGAAAAATATACTCCTGAAATGGCGTGGCTTCTAATAAAAACATCAGGCGGTTTAGCTTATAGATTTCCGGACAAAAACAAAAAATTAATTTTTCATAAATGGCGGACAGAGAAAGTCGCCGAAATTTCAACAATCAAATTGAGTTTCAGCGATCTGGAATTATGGCTGTTTAAAGTTTTGTTTTTTTTGAATTATAAGCGGCAGGGAAATAACGAGTTAATAAAAAACGCTTATCAATTAAGCAAAGTAGCGGGCGTGTCCCCGATGAGAGCCAATAACTGGGTGAGGGCTATGGAACAATCCGGTTTTATAGGTAATAACAAAGACGGCTTTTTAATTTTGAAAAATATTGAAAGTTATCTTAGCCTCTGGAGTGGAAAATACACATGGGAAGATAATCGTATCAGGAACTTTGAATATATTCAGCAGGCGGAAAATGTTCAGGATATTATTGTTAATAGAATAAAAAAAATATCCAAACATCAAAATAAATATTTGATTACCGGAAATTATGCGGCGCAGGAATATCAAGTGAAATTCAGTACGGCAAAAACTTTGCAGATTTATGCTTTTACGGATAATACGAGGGAAATAGAAAAAGATATAGGTTTAATCCCTGCGGAAGGCAAGACATCTATCTCGATTGTTAAGGCGAAATTTCCCGCGGCAGTGCTGAGAGGAAATTCTTTTTCGCCTCAAAAATATATTGTTGATTATATTCAGTTGTACCTTGATTGTTATCATCTTCCGGACAGAGGTTATGAGCAGGCCGGGGAAATAAAGAGAATATTAATTTTGAAATAATGGTTCAACTTCGCTCACCACGTATGGAAAAAGAAGAAGCTCAAATATTTGAATATCTGACGCGGGTTGCGGAGGCTTTAAAAGGGGAACTGGATAGAGTTGTCATTATTGGCGGTTTCTCGTCGTTCCTTTACCATTACTGGAAAAAGAAAGGGGCGCCGCTATTTTCATTTGATACTGATATTGTTGTGTTAGGCGGAAACTATAAATTAAGGGAAAAAATAGAAAGCAGCGGTTTTAAGGAAATTCCTGCTCGTTCCAGAGGCAGGAGCTGCGGTAAATTTGAAAATGAAAAATGGCGAAGCAAAGGAAAAATTTTTAAGGTTGAATTTCTTCTTCCTCTTCTGGGGAAAGGTAAGCCTTGGGGAAAGATAGAAGACGGGCTTGAAGGGGAGAGATTAAGATACCTTGATTTATTGGTTGAAAATGTTTGGCGGGTTCAATTGAAAAAAGAAATAAGCGTGAGAATCCCGCATCCGGGCAGATTCTTTTTACAGAAATTACTGGTTTATGATAAAAGAAAGTTTTCTGAAAAAGAAAAAGATTGTGCTTACATGGTTGATTTAATAAATTTGTTTTTTGACGAAAGGCAGATAATTTTAAAAGAAATTGAAAAAATTGCAGGACAAAGCCGGAATATTCCCGAAAGAAAAAACTGGGTTTCAAGAGCGGTATCAAAATATACAAAGTTGTTCCGGGATGAAAATTCCGAAGGAGTCGAATGCGCATTGAAACTATTGGATAATTTAAGCAGGAATCAGATAATTGCCCAGGCGAATGTTATAAAAGGGGAATTAAAAAAGCTTGCAATGAAAGTATAGCAAATAATAAAAAGCCGTTGACTTTTAAGAAATAGCCATATTTGCATTAATATTGCAAATATGGCGAGGGGTTGACAATATAATATGATTTCGTATAATGTCTATAAAAGCAGACAAATGGCTGTAAAAAGAGACAAGCAATGAGATATTATAAAATTATTGACACAGTGCTGGGGCAGAAGACCAAAATAAAAATACTGCGGTATTTTTCGATGCAGGGAGCTGTCTGCAGCGGCAGGGAAATCGCCAGAAAAGCGGGAGTGAATCATTGGATTTGCAGCAAGGCATTAAAGGAATTACACATGGAAGGCGTTCTGAATGTACAAAAGGCCGGAAATATGTATCTTTATAGTTTGCGGAGAGGCAGTTACCTTGTGGATAAAATAATAGAACCTCTTTTTCAAGCAGAGAGCGCGGGGGCAAAAAGTTTGATGGATGAATTAAAAAAACACAAATACCCCGGCGTTATATCGATAATCCTTTTTGGCAGCATAGTAAAAAGAAAAACAAAACCTCACAGTGATATTGATATTCTTGTGATAACAAAGACTGCCGGATATAAAAATAAAATATTGAAAGAAATAAATGAAAAAAATGAACATTTTCTATCGTATTATGGTAATTCGCTGTCGCCGTACGTTATAAGTAAAAGCGAGTTAAAGAAAAGGGTTAAAAATAATGACGCGCTGATAGGGAATATTGTTGAAAATGGCAGACTTGTCTCAGGGAAAACAATAGGAGAGATTATAACCGAATGACGTCTAAAAAAATTTCATTTCAAAGAATTGAGAATTTAAAATATGCGATATACTGGAAAAAAGCACAAGATTTTTATCGGGGGATGCTGGTGGCTTATGCAAACGGAAACTGGCATTCGGTAGGTTTGGAATCCGTGCATTGCGCAATTTCCGCGACGGATGCGATTGTTGTTTATAAAAGCGGGATGAGAAGCATAAGTAAAGACCATAGGGCAGCGGCGGCTTTTTTGACCGAGCAAATAGGCAAGGATAAAGTTGGAAAATATGCAGGAGCGCTTCTTAAAATTCTTGACATGAAGAATCACATTGAATACGAGGACAGAATATTTACTGAGAAGGAAGCCGAAGAGTATAGTAAAGAAAACAGAAAGATATTTCAACTGGGTAAGGAAACAACTACCATAAAAAGTTTTATTAAGCGTTTTATTTTGTCGCAATTTTGTCGCAAAAAAGTCGCATAAATGTCGCAAACGTGTTTTATAATAATATTAGGAAGAGTCCGGGGCAGGGACTGTCCCTTTGAAGTCTGTTGCGTTGGGAGGCAAAAAATGAGTAAAATAAAAAAAGAAGATATGGATAAAATAGGAGATTCAGAGATTATGAAAACAGAAAAAACATTTGGGGGTAATTCGCCGCAAGTATATAAAAAGTTAGAATTATTGGCGTTCCCTATCTATCTATCTATGCAGTGAACTTTTAAGACAAAAACTTAACCGATTATTTCAATCCGTAGCCGCAGACTCGTGGTCTGCCTTTTTCGAAAATGTAGCTGCAATCTTTAGATTGCGTAATTTGAACCGCAAACTAATCCTTCGAGTTTGCTCAGGACAGTTGCCTGCGGCTACAACACTGCTTCTCGTTTGCTTGCTATTAGGAACCGTCCCTAATAGAGCTTTTGCCGCGCCCGTGGAGTTAGATTATATGGAATATAGTTCAGGTGCTAATGCGCGGGCGGCGTATGTGAGTAATTCATCTATTACGGCGACAGGCGGAACAATAACAGAGGTTGACGGTTATCGTATTCACACTTTTTATACTTCCGGAACATTCACAATAGAGGTCGCTACGAATGTTGAAGTTCTTGTTGTTGCCGGTGGTGGGGGAGGCGGTCGTTACGGCGGCGGTGGAGGTGCTGGAGGATTAATTTACAATTCTGCATTTGCCGTTACGGCACAAGGATACTCTGTAACTATTGGTGCAGGTGGTGCGGGGCATGTCGGAGATGCTCAATCTGGTGGAAATGGTGGTAGTGGGGGTAATTCTGTTTTTAGTTCATTAACGGCCACTGGAGGATAGGAGGTGGTGGTACAAGAGATTCTACTGTTAGTGGAGCTACACGTGCAGGCAATGGTGGTTCGGGAATTGTGATAGTTAGATATCCGTCCCCGGTGCTGAGTTATTCTGAAGCCAGCGTCAAAACTCAGGGTTCGTATGCTATAAAGTCAACGGCGCCGGTAACTACGAGCCTCAATAAAACTCTCACCCGCACAGTGTCACCGACGATAAATCTATCCGATATGGTAGAGATTAAATTTGATATGCGCGCTGTAAGAACGGGAAGCAATATCAAAATAGGTATTCATGATTCCGGCGGAACGACAACGGAAATTACACCTGACATCACATCGGCAAATGCTTATCAGACGGTGCCATGGGATATATCAGGAGTGAGTAATGCAAATAAGGATGTGATAGACCAAATAATTATTACCATTGTAAATGCTGACGCGTCCAACACTTTTTACATTGATAATATGGCTGTAAATCCTTTGTCACCTCCGCAGGCGACGGGAGTGTCGGGAACAGCTCTTGGTGTTTCAAGTATTACATGGAACTGGACTGATAATTCCAGCGGTCAGTATCAGGAGGATGGGTTTAAGGTTTACTGTGCGACGAGCAGCGAACTGAGGAATACGACCGCGGTTGACGCGGTGACTTGGACGGAGACGGGGCTTACTCCGAACACGACATATCAGAGATATATTCAACCTTACAACACGGCGGGTTCAAGTAATTCCGCCACCGTTACAAAAGTGACGCTGTGTAAAGTTCCGGCGAGTATGACAATTGCATCGCCGTCGGAGACGCAGTTGGAATTGAATTGGGACGCTAACGGAAATCCGTCGGGGACAAAATATATAGCTCACTGTTCGCCGGACGGTTTTGCGACGGTATATTCGTCAACGGTGACAGCAACAACGGCAACCTTCAGCAGTCTTACGAGGAATACAGAATATGAAGTGAGGGTGTACGCTGTAAATCATGCGGGAGTTTGCACCGGATATTTAGGTTCGTATAGCCGGAGGACACAGCCGGGGACATGGCAGGAAACGACAATAAAAAAGACGGGGAAAAACTCTTACGGTTTTGAAGGGGACGGGGTGTGGACGTGGGAGTTGCCGGCAAAAGGCGGAACTGCTGTAACGATAACGGCTTATGTGAGATATAATTCTGATTACGGTGCGGCGGACGAACCGAAGATTACGCTTTACAATAAAGGAGTTAACGAAAGCGCACAGGCATCGGGAGCGGCAGAGGGGGCATGGGAGAAGCTGACAGTGAGCGGAACGCCGACGGGGAATGGCGTGCTGTTTCTCAAAGTTGAGGGTTTTTCAACGGCGGTAGGGGCGAAATATTTCGTTGACGATATACAAATAAGTCAGCCCTGAAGAGCTTTCTACATTGTTAGTTGGTGAAAAAAATAGTTGTTGAAAAACTGCTGTCCCTTGAAAACCATGGCAAAGCAAATTTAGGAACGGTTCGCATTGACGAAGCAATTAGGAACCGTCCCTATTGGTATTGACGAAGCAATTAGGAACCGTCCCTATTGGTATTGCCCAGGGGAATATGGAAAACTTAAAAGGGGAAAGCTGGAGAAAGGAAGAATGTTAAATGCAATATGTCCAATGTCAAGACCTGACCCCATTTTAGTTATTGACTTTTTTGGGAACAAATGTTTATTATAGGGACGTTTTGATAAAAATTTTTAAGGAGATTAAATTATATGCCGACGATTAACCAGTTAATAAAGAACGGAAGGAAGAGCTTCAAAAAGGCCAAAAAAAACAGAGCTCTCCAGGCTTGTCCGCAAAGAAGGGGCGTGTGCGTAAAAGTGTACACAACGACTCCTAAGAAACCGAATTCGGCTTTGCGGAAAGTTGCCAGAGTGAAACTCACCAACGGCATGGAGGTAACGGCATACATACCCGGAATAGGGCATAATCTTCAGGAACATTCCATTGTCATGATAAGGGGCGGAAGAGTTAAAGATCTTCCCGGCGTGAGATATCATCTTGTCAGGGGCGTTCTTGACTCCGCCGGAACTGACGGCAGAAAGAAGTCAAGATCCAAGTACGGCACAAAAAGAGGTAAGAAAGAATGAGCAGGAAAAAAATAAAAATTCACACATCCCGAAGAAGATTTCCGGATATAAAATACGGCAGTCTCATGATAACGCTGTTTATAAATAACATTATGAAAGAGGGTAAGAAAAACGCGGCCATGAGAATAATGTACGGCGCTTTGGATGAAGCATCCAAACTGCTGAAGGTGCCGCAGAAAGATCTTCTTGATAAAGCCGTCATCAATCTCAGCCCGAGAGTTGAGGTGAAATCGCGCCGTGTGGGCGGTGCGACATATCAGATCCCGCAGCCCGTCACCGAAGCGAGAGGGCAGGATCTTGCCATGCGCTGGATGCTTGAGGCGGCCAGAAAAAGAAAAGGCGCGCCTATGCGCAAAAAGCTGGCTGCGGAGCTTATAGACGCTTATAAAGGTGAAGGCTCCGTCATGAAAAAAAGAGAAAACGTTCATAAAATGGCCGAGGCCAATAAGGCTTTTGCCCATTACAGATATTGACTTTTTTGCGGAGGAGATACAGATTATAATAGAACTTTAACCTCAATGGGGACGGTTCCTATTGAGGCAATAGGAACCGTCCCCATTGCCCCGTTAGGCGGGGTTTTTGGAACGATCTAAAGGAAATAAATATGGAAGTTGAAATTTCAAAATTAAGAAACATAGGGATTATAGCGCACATTGACGCGGGTAAAACCACCACGACGGAGAGGATTCTTTTCTACACAGGCCGTATCTGGAGAATGGGCGAGGTGCATGACGGCACCACGATTATGGACCATCTTGAAGAGGAAAGAAAAAGAGGCATAACAATACAGTCTGCCGTGACGGCGTGCTCATGGGATTATCCCAAAGGCGTAAAGCATCAGATAAACATAATAGACACCCCCGGCCATGTGGATTTTACGGCGGAAGTGGAAAGGTCTCTGCGGGTTCTCGACGGCTGCGTCGTTGTTTTCTGCGCCGTGGGAGGTGTTGAACCTCAGTCGGAAACGGTCTGGTATCAGGCGACAAGGCACAAGGTGCCGATAGTGGCGTTCATAAACAAGCTTGACAGGGCGGGTGCGGATTACTGGAAAGTCGTGGAACAGATGAGGGCAAATTTCTCGCAGAAAATAGTGCCGATAGCAATTCCCGCCGGAGCCGAAAAAGATTTTATAGGCACGGTGGATGTGATAGAGGAAAAAATGAGGGTTTATGAAAGTGAAACCGACGGCACCAAATGGACGGAATCCGACGTGCCGGATGAGCTTAAGGATATATGCGAAAAAACAAGATACGAGCTTCTGGAAAGTCTGAGCGAAGTCAATGATGAAATTCTGGAGCTGCTTGTTGAAAATAAAACTGTGCCGGTTAAGCTTATAAAAAAAGCGTTGAGAGACGCCGTTATAAATAAACGTTTTGTTCCTGTTGTTTGCGGTTCGGCGTTTAAAAACAAGGGCGTTCAGTTTCTGCTTGACTCCGTGTGCGCGTATCTGCCGTCGCCTTTGGATGTGCCGGACACAAAAGTTTACAATCTGGAAACAAAAGAATACAGCACAATGAAAAACTCCGCGGACGGAGATTTCATGGCGCTGGTTTTTAAAATAGTGACGGATCAGTTCCTGGGTAAGCTGGCTTTTCTGCGGGTTTATTCGGGGTCTTTTAATTCGGGAAAAAGGCTCTATAACACGACAAAAGACAGGGTTGAAAAAATAGACAGAATATTTTCCATGCATGCTGATAAAAAGGAAATAATAAAAAGCATCAGCGCCGGGGATATCGTGGCGGTGGCGGGCCTGAAAAATACGAGGACGGGGCAGACGCTTTCATCCAAAAATACAAATCTGGTGTTTGAACCGCCCGTTTTTCCCGACCCGGTTATATCGCAGGCTCTGGAGCCCGCAAAACCCGCGCAGCTTGAGGCGCTCTCAATAGCGCTTTCCAAACTTGTCGACGAGGATCCCACATTTATTGTCAGGAAAGACGAAACATCCAGCGAAACAATTGTTTCCGGAATGGGAGAACTTCATCTTGAGGTGAACATAGAAAGAATCAAAAGAGAATTTAACGTGCCGATAAAAGTGTCGACGCCGAAAGTTAATTATAAAGAAGGCATTACCGCGGAAATTGTAGAGGTCGGCAAGTATGTCAAACAGACGGGCGGCCATGGCCAGTACGCGCATGTGGTGCTGAAACTCTCGCCGAACAGCGAAGAAAAATTTGAATTTAAAAATTCCATTAAAGGCGGGAATATTCCTTCGCAGTTTATTCCCTCCGTCGAGACCGGTGTGAAAATGGGAATTGAATCCGGGCCTCTGGCGGGTTATCCGGTGCGGAATTTAACGGTGGAGCTTTTGGACGGAAGTTTTCATGAGGTTGATTCTTCCGACCTGGCTTTTAAAATAGGCTCCTTTGAAACAATGAAAAAAGCTTTGAAAAAAGCCGCGCCTATTTTGCTTGAACCGATTATGGAAATTGAAATAAGAACGCCCACGCAGTATCTCGGCGACGTGCTCGGAGACCTGTCTTCCCGTCGTGGAAATACAGGGGGGTTGACAACAGAAGGCAATTTGACTATTATAAGGGCATTTGTGCCTCTGGCGGAGATGTTTGGATACGCCACGGTGATAAGATCTCTGACGCAGGGAAGGGCCGGTTACGTGATGTCGCCGAAAGGCTACGAGCGCGTTCCGCAGCAGGTGGCAGAGGAAATAATAGGAAAGGAATAGCAGTCGGCATTAAGGTTGCCGGATATGTCCGCTCCGGCGGGCAAGGAGGAATTTATGGCTAAAGAGAAATTTGAGAGGAACAAGCCGCATGTTAACATCGGAACTATCGGACATGTAGATCACGGCAAAACAACTTTGACTTCGGCGATAACTCTGTTGCAGTCGAAAGTGGGGAAAGCCACTTTCGAGAAATTCGAGGATATTGACAATGCTCCTGAGGAGAAAGAAAGAGGCATTACAATTGCCATACATCATTCGGAATATGAAACGGAAAAAAGGCATTACGCTCACATAGATTGTCCCGGACATGCCGATTACATAAAGAATATGATAACCGGAGCCGCCCAGATGGACGGAGCCATTCTTGTCGTCAGCGCTTCCGACGGCCCCATGCCTCAGACGAGAGAGCACATTCTGCTCGCCCGTCAGGTCGGCGTGCCGAACATTGTTGTTTTTATCAACAAGACGGATCAGGTTGACGATCCCGAACTGCTGGAACTGGTGGAGCTGGAAGTGAGAGAACTTCTCAGCAAATATGATTTTGACGGAGACAACGCGAGAATATCCAAAGGTTCAGCCGTTAAATGTCTTGAATGCGGCTGCGGCAAGGACGATTGTCCCAACTGCGGATCCGTTAAGGAGCTTATAAAAAATTGCGATGAAGCCATTCCCGATCCCAAGAGGGAACTGGATCAGCCTTTTCTTATGGCTGTGGAAGACGTATTTTCCATTACCGGCCGCGGCACGGTTGCCACGGGAAGAGTGGAGAGAGGTCAGCTTAAGACAGGCGAGGAAATAGAAATTGTGGGATTCGGCGAAGTTAAGAAAACTGTTGCGACATCGCTTGAAATGTTCAGGAAAATTCTTGATTCCACCGAGGCCGGAGACAATGTCGGCGTTCTTCTGAGGGGTATTGATAAAGAGAAGATAGAGAGGGGCATGGTTATTGCCAAGCCCGGCAGCATTACGCCGCATAAGAAATTTGTGGCGCAGGTTTATGTGCTTAAGAAAGAGGAAGGCGGAAGGCACACACCTTTTGTGACGGGCTACAGGCCGCAGTTCTACATAAGGACCACGGATGTTACGGGAACGGTGAATCTTCCTTCGGGAAGGGATCTTGTGATGCCCGGCGACAACGTTGAAGTGACGGCCGAGCTTATATATCCGATAGCGATGGAAGATGGCCTCAGGTTCGCCATCAGGGAAGGCGGTCACACCGTCGCTTCGGGCGTAATCTCGAAAATAATAGAATAAAGGAAAAGTTAGATGGAAAAAATCAGGGTAAAAGTTTTCTCTTACGATTACAGGCTTCTTGAGGAATCGGTGAAAACCATAATGGCGCAGCTCTCTCATAAGGGCATTGTTATAACGGGGCCGATCATTCTTCCGACAAAGAGAAAACTTTACACTGTTTTGAGAAGTCCTCATGCGGATAAGAAATCACGGGAACAGTTTGAGACCAAAATCCACAAGAGGATGATAGAAATAAAAAATCCCACCAAGGAAGTGATGAATATCCTGCGCGATATTTCTCTTCCCGCGGGGATAGACATCACGGTGAAGGATCTGAGTCAATGACAGAGAACAAGAGTCCGAAACTGCCCCCTGCGGTGCTGGGTATGAAAGGCGTCATGTGCCGCATTTTTACCGATACCGCGGAACTCGCCTGTACTGTTGTGGATGTGCCGGTGAACAGCGTGGTGGGGATTAAAACGGATAAGAAAGACGGTTATCATGCTGTGAAAATAGCTATTGAGGGAAAAAAGTCCAACAAACCTCTTGCCGGTATAGCGGCGAAGGCGGGCATGAAGAGCATAAAAGCTTCCCGTGAAATACGGGGCGAATTTTCCTGCGCCTTCGGCGACAAGATTCAGCTAGCTGATGTTTTTGAAAAAGGCTCTCTGGTCAGTGTCACAGGTATTTCCAAAGGAAAGGGTTTTGCCAGCACGCGTAAGCGCTGGAATTTTAAGGGCGGGCCGAAAAGTCATGGGCAGAAGGATAAATACAGATCCCCCGGCTCCATAGGTTCTTCGTCTTATCCGTCCAGAGTTTTTCCCGGAATGAAAATGGCAGGCCGCATGGGCAGTGAGAAGGTCACCGTCAAGAATATGAAAGTTGCTTCTGTTGACGCGGAAAAAAACAGACTTTATGTTGTGGGAGCGGCGCCGGGGAGCCGCGGCGGTCTTCTGGTGATTAAAAAAATAAGTGGTGAGCCTGTCGAACCACGGAGTCGGAGCGCGAAGTCGAACCAAAGATGAATAAAGCAAAAATAATAGAAGAATCAGGGAAGCTTTCGGGCGCAAAAGATCTGAGCGCGAATATTTTCGGTACATCTTATGACGATCGTTTCATAAACGAAGCTCTCAAGGAATATCTGCGCAAGAATTTTACCGGCAGCACCAAAACCAAAGGGGAAGTAAGGGGCGGCGGCAAAAAGCCTTACCGTCAGAAAGGAACGGGCTATGCCAGACAGGGAAGCATAAGGACGCCTCTGAAACCCGGCGGCGGTATTACTTTCGGTCCCAGACCGAGGGTCAAATCCAACAAGCTAAGCAGAAAAAAGAAAAACGCGGCTTTGAGGCAGGTTCTTTCCAGGCTTAATGTTGAGGAAAAAATTTATTTTACTCCCTCCGCCGATTTTAAGAAAACACGCGATGCCGCGGGTTTTCTTGCTAAAAGTTTTAAAAAGGACAGCAAAATTCTTATCGTCACGGAAAAACAGGATAAGATTTTCGCTCTGCCTTTCAGGAATATAAAAAATGTTTCGATTGAGCGCGTTTCGGATCTCAACATGAGGAAACTCATATACTGTGACGCCGTGATATTTGTGGGCGGAGCCTTAGACGGGGTGAAAGCATGAAACTCGCAAATTCAGCCGTTATTCTATGGCCGGCTTTTACGGAAAAATCCGAGAAGCTGCGCTCCGAAAACAGTATTTATGTGTTTTATGTGAACCGGAAAGCCGTGAAAAAACAGATTGCAAAATCCGTGGAGGAGCTTTTCGGTGTGAAAGTGGAAAGTGTGAAAACCGTCAACACCCATCCCAAGCTTAAAAGAAAAGGCGCTCACGCGGGTTACAGGCCACAGCATAAAAAAGCTTATGTTAAAATAGCAAAAGGCGAAGTTATTCAGGGATTTGAGGCAGCATGAAGTATTATAAACCAACAACATCATCCAGGCGCGGAAGAACTGTGCCGACGGACAGAATAAGGGTGAAACCGCATCTTCCTCTCACCATCCCCGCGAAAGCCTCCGGCGGCAGAAACAACACCGGCAGGATAACCGTCCGATTCCGCGGCGGCGGTCAGAAAAGAAGAATAAGGCTGATTGATTTTAAAAGAGATAAGTGGGACATGCCGGGAATAGTGCAAAGTGTTGAATATGATCCCGGAAGAAGCTGCCGCATATCTCTTGTGAAATACAGCGACGGCGAAAAAAGATATATCCTTCACCCCGAAGGTTTGAAGACAGGCAGAACCGTTATCTCATCCAGATCGCGGGCTCCCCTGCATCCGGGTAACGCCATGCCTTTGAGCTGTATACCCGGCGGAACTTTTGTTCATAACATTGAGATACTTCCCGGTAAGGGCGGAAAAATAGCGCGTTCGGCGGCCGGCTTCGCGGTTATAATGAGCAAGGACGATAAGTACGCGGTTTTGAAAATGCCTTCGGGGGAAATAAGAAAAGTGTTTGTCTCCGCGCTGGCGTCAGTCGGCAGACTTGATAATATAGAGCACGCGGGACAGAAATTCGGCTGCGCCGGAGCGAAGCGACGCACAGGGCGCAGGCCTCATGTGCGCGGTACGGCGATGAACGCTGTTGATCATCCGCATGGCGGAGGACGCGGCCGGAGTCACGGCGGAAATGTGCCCAGGTCCCCCCAGGGTATTCCCGCGAAGGGCTTTAAGACGAGAAATCCCAAGAAAGCTTCGGGGGCTTTGATAATATCCAGAAGGAAAAAGAGGAAATAAATGAGCAGATCAACCAAAAAAGGCCCTTATGTTGATGAGCGTTTGCTTGAGAAAATAGCCAGGCACAAAAAGGCAGGGAGGAAGCAGCCGATAAAAACATGGGCAAGATCTTCCGTTATTATTCCCGACTGGGTGGGACTGACTTTCCTTGTGCATAACGGGAAAAAATTTATACCGGCGTATATCACCGAAGCCATGGTCGGATACAGGCTCGGGGAATTTTCGCCGACGAGGTTTTTTAAAGGGCACGGCCAGGGGAAAAGAGATGCCGTTGGTCTTAAAAAATAAAAATTATGGAATGTAAAGCAACAGTAAAATATGTGAGGCTGTCACCCAAGAAGGTGCAGCGTTATCTTAATATGGTCAGAGGCGCCGATATAGAAATGGCTGTCGCAAAACTTGAAACCAAAAAAACGCCGGCGGCCGTGGTGGTGAAGAAACTTATAAATTCGGCTGCCGCGCAGGGTTCGGGAAAAATGTTTGTGAAAACCATATTTGCCACGCCTGCTCCGGCCCTTAAGAGAATGAGACCGGGGCCTTTCGGGCGCGCGCGCATGTATAAAAGAAGGTCGAGTCACATAACGGTGGCTTTATCTGAAATGGAGAGCAAGAGATGATAATAAAAAATTGTTTAACAGGAGCGGTGAGCTAAGATGGGTCAGAAAATTCATCCTTACGGTGTCAGAATAGGTATCAATAAAAACTGGATCAGCCGCTGGTTTGTTAAAAGGGGCGCGGCGGAATCCATTATGGAAGATGTGAAGATAAGAACCACGGTAGAAAAGAAGCTCGGACGCTCGCAGGTTTCAAAAGTGGAAATTGAAAAAGCTTCTTCTCAGATAGTGATAACGATTCATACGGCCAGACCGGGTCTGGTCATAGGCCAGAAAGGCGTTACCATTGACGCGCTCCGCGAGGATATTGCCGAGGCAATAGGAAAGGAAGTGAAAATAAATGTCACTGAAATTAAGCAGCCTTTTCTTGACGCTCAGATAGTCGCGGAGATGGTGGCGGTGCAGTTGGAGAAGAAGATGCCGTTTCGGGGTGTGTGCAAACGCATGATTAAAAACATAATGAGTGAGGGCGCGAAGGGCACCAAAGTAATGGTCTCCGGCCGCCTCGGCGGGAACGAGATAGCCAGAAAAGAATGGTTCAAAGACGGCAGCGTTCCCCTTCAATCGCTCGCGAAAGATATTGGC
>SWCC01018408.1_pt1 | contig 31225 bp, 30 predicted proteins | sample 4692971 | NCBI WGS metagenome assembly SWCC01 (sample SAMN10267277, study PRJNA491770) | bioreactor metagenome | isolation source: DHS bioreactor inoculated with subseafloor sediment | place: Japan: off Shimokita Peninsula | collected 2006-08 | reverse complement strand
TTAGACAGGAATCTGACATATGAAGAACTCTGTGAAGAGGTAAAAGGAAAAGACGGCATAATAATGATGCTTTCAGACAGGGTAGATGGAGAGCTAATGGATGCGGCGGATGGCGTTGAAATAATTGCAAACTATGCTGTGGGATACAACAACATGGATGTTGTGGAAGCCACCAAGAGGGGCATATATCTCAGCAATACCCCGGATGTTCTTACTGATGATACGGCGGACATGGCCTTTGCGCTGATGCTTGCAGCGGCCAGGCGCATTCCTGAAGCGGATCGATTGACAAGGAATGGACTTTACAAGGGATGGGGCCCTGAATTTATGCTTGGCCGGAGTGTCTCAGGAAAGACACTTGGGATACTGGGAGCCGGAAGGATAGGTTCTGCAGTTGCGAGGAGAGCCCTGGGATTTGGGATGAGGATAATCTATCACAACAGAAGCCGAAACGGGGATGTCGAAAGCCTGGGTGCCGAGTATGCATCATTTGAACGCCTTATTTCAGAATCGGACATCATAAGTGTTCATGTTCCCCTTAATGCCGATACCCGTCATATGATTGACAGAGCGGCGCTAAAGGCAATGAAAGATACATGCATACTTGTCAACACGTCAAGAGGTCCGGTTGTGGATGAAGAGGCGCTTGTAGAGGCTCTTAAAAAAGGAAACATAGCCGGCGCGGGTCTTGATGTGTACGAGAACGAACCGAAGTTGGCAGATGGTCTGTCTTCGCTGCAAAACGTGGTTCTTAGCCCTCATCTTGGAAGCGCGACAATGGAGACAAGAGGCAAGATGGCCGATATTGCTGCGGAAAACATAATTTCAGTCTTAAGCGGAGGACTTCCGACAACGGCAATTAACGAGGTGGAAAAATGAACATTCAACATATAAAAGGTTTTTCGCATTATTTCAAAAGTCCAACTAATGTTGGCGCCCTGGTGGAAGGGAAAAGCGTCATCCTAATCGATTCGGGAAATGATACGGATAAGGGTAAAAAACTTTACAAGGCAATGGAGTCTGATGGACTGCGTTTGAAAGGTATTTGGAATACGCATTCGCATGCCGATCATTGGGGAGGCAACCATTATTTACAGGGAAAGACCGGATGCAGGATATGGTCTTCAAAAATAGAGGCGGCGATGATAAACAATAATATTCTTGAGCCTTTCTATTTATATGGGGCGGAGCCCCTAAAGGTTCTTAAAAACAAGTTCCTAATGGCTAAGGAATGCTCGTGTGAAATATTTGATTCGGATTTTGCTGATTTTGAGGGGAACAGAATTGAAATCGTAGATTTGAAGGGACACAGTCCTGGCATGGTAGGTTTTAGAACGGAAGATGGAGTTTTTTTCACGGGAGATGCTCTTTTTTCGCTTGAAATAATAGAAAAATATAAGCTGATGTATTCATCGGACATAACTGCGCATCTTAAAACGCTTGAGGTTTTGGAACAATCGGAGGCTGAGTACTATGTGCTAAGCCATGGGGAAATTTGCGAAGCAGATGGGCTGAAGGCCTTGATAGAAAAAAACAGGAATGCTATCGGCAGAGTTAATGAATTACTTATTGATGCCATGATCGAACCTGCTTCATTGGAGGAACTGATGCTTTTGTCAATGGAAAAACTGGGAGTTTCCATGAACATCGGGCAACATTTTCTCAACAGGACTACAATTTCAGCACATCTAAGTCATCTATGCAATGAAGGTTATTCCGTGCCGTCGATGTATAAGAACAGGCTTGTTTATACACGGAAATAAAAAGCAACCGGTTTTTATGCCGATTGCCTAATGTTATGTGTTATCTGGTTTGTTTTGCCATGAGTTTTTCGAGTTCAAGTGCGATTTTGCTGTACAAGTAATGAATGAGTTCTTCATAGACCACTTCACCGTTTATGATGCCCTGCGCATAGTGAGCTTTACCGCCGCCCTTGCCATCATATTTTTCGAGCAAACCCTTAAGAACTAGATTTAGATTTAGAGGATTTTCGGAGGGTGATGAGGCCAAAAGAACAGTTGTGAGATTGGTTGTGGGACAGACGAGAATTAATATCGCCGATGAATCTTTTTTTAGAACCTTGGATGTCAGAATGCTTGTTTCCTTTGCGCTATCTGTTTCGAAAATATATGAAACAATGCGATGGTTGTTGTGCACTCGGCTTTTGCCGAACATTTCATCAACCTGATAGGTAAGCAACTTGTCTGTAGTATTTTTGTACTTGGAGACTATTTCCTTGAAATCTTCCTTCATTCCTTTGCAACGAGCTGGTAAACTATTTTCGCTGCAGGATAGTTCCGATTTCAGGGTTGACAAAACATGTGTTTTTTCGGCATAATCTTTTAAAGCACGGTTTCCGCAGACAAATTCAATACGGAGTCCATCATGGTGAGTGGAATAATTGGTCATTTTAATCATTCCTACTTCTCCCGTATGTTTGGGATGTATTCCTCCGCAGGGGGAGTAGTCGAACTGATCTATTTCAACTATGCGGGGATTCGCATAGGCGGCTACATCCTTTCTCAAAGGAAAAGAGGCAAGCTCAGAGTCGTTTGACGGATAATGAGTTTTAACATTTAGATTTCCGAATACTATCTGATTGGAAAAATATTCGACACGGTCAAGGTCTTTGTGGCATAGCTGCTTGTCGATGTCTACTGTAAGATTATTTTCTGTAAGATGAAAGCCTATAGTTGCAGCCTCGAAAAGTTTTTCAAAAGAAGCTGAAAGAATATGCTGCCCGAGATGCTGCTGCATGAAATCGAAACGTCTGTTCCAGTCAATCCGGCATGAAAGATTCTCGAACTGTTTTGGAATGTCTTCGAGCACATGGTAAATTTCGCCGTCCTTTTCAAAGACATTTTTGACGCGAAAGTCTCCTATGAAACCCAAATCGCAGGGTTGTCCGCCCCCTTCCGGGTAGAAAGCCGTTTGATTGAGCTTGATATGAACCTCTTTGCCGGGTTTTTGATCGATTTTCGTTATATTGGCTTTAAATTCCTTTGTATAAGGATTTTTATGATATATTTTTATGGTTGCCATATGCATCACTCCTTAGGATAATGATAACACAAACATGGAAAGAGGTGCCACATTGAACTACGATAAATTAGTTGAAATCGAAGAAAAACTGCTTGATGAAGCATACATTTACGGTGTTGAAAAAGCAAATAATGAGATGACTCATGCACAAGAATTATATGAGAAAAACATAGGAAGCTTGGCGGGTTTTGACAAGTGGAGCATATTTAATGCAGAATCCGGACAGAAGAGCATTTTAGAAATTTACAGCAAAAGCCAAAAAGGACTTTCAGAAGAGAATATGGCCGTGCTAAAGGCATGGATGCAATCAGAAATGAAGGTTTGCGAAGCAATTGAGACATCTAGTGGTGAATCCATTGCATGCAGAGATATAATAAGCGGAGAAAAATTAAACATAGAATCGGGAGGCATGTTGAAAAAAGGAGACATATTCATTGGAAGGGTATTTCTGCTTGATCAGAGCCTTTATATGAGCAAGATTTTGTCGGTTTTCGTAGACAGTAAGCTTGCTGAAACGGTGAAAGGCAAGTTTCGGGAAGCCTACGAATCGTATTGCAACATAAGAGGTTATGTGACATACGAAAACTATGCCCAAAAAAATCAATGGATGTTTTATAAGATGATTGAAATCATCGATAAAATTGAGCAGGTGCAGGAAGAAAAAATACTTGAAGTACATTCCGCTGTTTATATTGTTCCTGATAGGGAACGATTAATGGGGAAAATCAGAAATACAGATGCATTTATCTCGGATGATGCAGATGCAGGAATTGAATACTATCTTTTACTTGAGGGAAACGATTTGCTGTGCGAAGTAGAGGTTCATGGAGACCGTATTGTGATTAATGGAAATTCGTTGGAGGAGCTTAAAAAATCCCGGGCAAAGGTGGAAAAAATATTTGCCGGCGACATAGTTTTTTCGGAATCACACACTAAAAAATTGGAAGACTTGATTGAATAGGGGTATTGCCATGTGGGAATATAGAATTGAACACATAAAAACGGCAGGAGCTACAAATCTAGTAATGTCCAAAAAGGATCAAGACTTGGTAAACCGTCTTGGGGGAGAGGGTTGGGAACTGGTTGAGGCGGTGCCTACAGTCAATGGAAGGACCATCATATTGTTTTTCAAAAGGCCGCTTGAGATTGACAGAAATAGCATTTGAGTGTAGTATTGTAGTGATTATGAAAGGGGAATGATTAAATGGAAGTTCCGTTACTAGATAGTAGCGATGGTGCGAAACCTATTGAATTTGATAAGTTGTTAAAGAACATTAAAGAATTGATTAAAAACAACGACAAATACAAATTGGAAGCGTATATTGAAGAGGTGGAAAACCTTTTGAGTTACGAGACCATAAGCTATTATGAGAAAGAGTCTGAAAAAATAAAGCAATTGATAAGAAAGCATCCTTATTTCAAAAACCCATGCACTTATCCAATCAGATTGCTTACCATTATGAAGTACTTGAAGAAAAAAGGGATTGACACAAGAATAAAAGACATCGATTTGCTTGTGAATCGAACCGTGGAAAACATGGATGGAGTAAGCATGGCAGGTCCAGGAATGTATATTGTAAAAAAATCTTAGTATTGCGGTACTAAGATTTTTTATTTGAACGGAGAGATGTTCATGGGCAACGGAGAGAGGGATACCATAAAAACATATGGAGATGCGGGCTTGAATGCTGAAGCTTCATACATAGGTTCTATTAGAAACCGCTTGGTTGAAAGATATGGACTGGGCAAGGAAGCCTATCGCGAATTCGTTTGCAGGCATCTCGGAGAGGAATACTCCGAAAAGATGGATCAAACAATGGATTCAGTTATTGAGACATTTGACGGAGAGGAATACGGAGACGAGTATTTGCAGGGTTTTTCTCTGCCACAGTATATGGAAGGTTCTTTGCGTGCATCCACGGCGAGTGTATACACACCTGAGCCGGTTGCGGCCTATCTTGTTGAAAGAGGCCTTTTTTATGTTCTGGAGGAGAAATTCATAAAAGAAGGTATAACTGGACCTGGCTCTAGCGGTTTCTATATGTCTTTGGGCATTATACTAAAAGACAATCCCGATATGATAATCCGTACGATGGATATTTCAGCAGGGGCGGGTCTTTTTTTTCTTAAGATGCTTTCTGTGATGGATAAAGCCCTCAGAACATGTGTGGATTCAGACGAGGAGATAGATAAGATTCTTCTTAAACAGGTCAATGAGGGTTTTTACGCAAACGACCTGCATAGTGAGGGTCTCGAAATGTTTCTGATTGGAATCCTAAACCGATTTCTCGGGACTTTTAGCCTGGTAGATATACAACCGACGATTTACAAGCGGGATGCTATATCGAATTTCGATTTCGGCGATTCATATGATTTGCTTTTGGGCAATCCACCCTATCTGGGAGAAAAAGGAAATAGAGATATTTTCAAAATGGCTAAATCATCGGATTTTGGGGAACGGTTCTATGAAGCTAAAATGGATTATTTTTACTATTTCATTTACAAGGCCGTTGAAATGCTAAGACCGGGCGGCGTTTTGTCCTATGTTACGACGAGTTATTTTACCACCGCGGATGGGGCAAAAAAACTTAGGTCTTTTCTTAGCGAAAACACATCCTTTAGGGAAATATATATGCTTGACGGCGTAAACATTTTCAGTGCTGCAAAGGGGCAGCATAATATGCTTTTTACTCTTCAAAAGAAACCAGCTTATTCAGATAAAACCGTTCTGAAAAAAGCATCGGGAAATGTAGCTTGCCTGAAGGACTCAATGAAAAGTTTTGTGTCGCATGAAACAAGACAGGAATCCATATATGATATTGACGGAAACATTGTATTATATGAAGATCCTTTATACGGAGAAGTGTCGCGAAGCATCAGAGGTAATGCCGCAGGCTCAATTGGAGATGTTTGTCAAGTGAAGCAGGGCCTTGTATCGGGATGTGACAAGACAAGCAAGCGTAACATAATAGAGGGCGCGGAGAACATGGGTCTAAGCGAGCCTATTTATGTATTTAATTCACCCGGGGCAGTACCCGGGTATCTAAAGGGTTCGCCATTCCTAAAACCATTCTACAAGAATTCGGATATAGGGTGCTATTCGCTTAGGGAATCGGAAAAGCTTGTATTGTATGTCACGAATGATAAAATGGAAAAAGAAGGAAAAGCATTTGGCGAAGCCGTGTTGAAACATTTGAATCCTTACAGGGAGATTCTTTTAAAAAGGCGAGAAGTTATAAATGGGGCGAGGCATTGGTATGAGCTTCAATGGCATAGAGATGAAAAAATCTTCAATGGCCCCAAAATTATGGTTCCACATAGAGCCGTTGACAACCGTTTTGTTTACACGGAAAAACCCTGCTACGGAAGTGCAGACATATATTTCATTCATGGCAAAATGGGACCAGATCACATGAAGGCGCTTTGCTGCATACTGAATTCGAGTGTGGTTTATTTCTGGCTAAAGAACAATGGAAAAAGGAAGGGCAGTCAGCTCGAATTGTATCATACGCCGCTGAAACGCATTCCCATACCTGGGTTGACGGAAAAATCGATTAAAAGGCTTGCTCTCATGCATGATTGCCAAGATAGAGATGACAGGATAGTTGACGATTTTGTGTACAGCCTCTATGGATTGAGCATCAAGGAAAAAGAAATGATAAAAGATTTTACTGAAAGGAAAAGACAGTAATCTTGGAACATTAAATGCGAGGTGGCGTTTTGAGAAGACCCTTGGCTTTATTTTTGGTTTCATATTTTATTGGGATGCTGGTTTTAGCAGACAGCCCTTTTGTGTTCATTGGTGGAATCTGCCTGTGGATTCTAGCTATTTTGTTTATTTTTGGATGGTCGGAAGAAACCATTAAGCGGTTTGCAATTGTTTTTTTTGGCGTGGTGATTGGAATGGGATTGACATTTTATTTATCGGATGAAATGCAAACACAAACTTTTGAAGAAGGAAATGTAGAGGTTTATGGATATGCATACGGACCTGAATACGGAAACGCAGGTAAACTTGTCCTGAAAGTTGAAGGAATCAAGGCAAAAGAGGGCTATAGCGCGGCCAATGCAAAGATATTGATTCTTTCGGATAAGGATATATCAAAATATCGACATAAATACATAAAATATAGCGGAGAGCTAATTAATGAAAGCAAACCTAAAAATCCCAATGCTTTTGACTATAGTAAATACGGACTAATAAAAGGCTATGACAAGGTTAGCTTTTTTGACGACAATGTTGCTATTGTAGAAATAGAAGCTAAAAAATATTTTGATCCGGTAATTATAAAGGATAAAGTTCTTATAAAAAGTGAAAGAATCTTAGATAAAAACAGCCAGGCATATTTTGCTTCTCTTGTTTTTGGAGATACAAGCCTTTTAGGCGAAGAAAAGACCATGCAAATAGGCATGTCCGGGCTTTCACATCTGTTTGCCGTTTCGGGATTGCATATTGCAGTTTTATTTGGATTTTTGACTAAGCTGTCAGATCTTTTTTACAAGAAGAAACATTGGCTAAAATCCATTGTGATTTTGTCAGCAGTATTTATTTTTGTTTCGATAATAGGATTTCCGGTTTCTGCAATAAGAGCCTTTGTATTTATTTCTATATATTCATTGTCAGGAATTGTTAGAAGAAAATATGATTTACTGAATGCACTGTTGTTATCTGCGGCAATAATACTTTTATGGAATCCGTATCAGCTTTTTTCAGCAGGCTTTCAACTGTCGTTTGGAGCCGTAGCATCAATATATTTTATTTATCCGGCTTTATGTAAATGGATACATCCTAAAAATATTGCTATAAAGGCCTTAATGATATCGTTGTCTGTTCAAGTCGGGATAGCTCCTATACTTATTTATCATTTTAATTATTTGTCTATAATTTCGATAATTGCCAATGTTCCAGCTGTATTATTGTTTGGAGTATGGCTGCCAATTCTCTATATTTATGCGATTGCAAATATTTTATCGCTTCCTTTGCTTCCTCAGGTTCTTGCCTTTCCGGTTGAATTGGGCACGAATGCTTTGGACTGGTTGTCAAAGGTTGCATCAGGATTTTCTTGGTCATATGTTGAATTGCCTTTTGTCGGTTACAAGGTTGTGGGATTCTATTACTGTGCATGCATATTGTTTGTGTTACAATCTAGAAAAGATTATTTTTTGCAGCCATATAAAATGAAGAAGACGGTGGTGGCTATATTGGTTGCATTAACAGTTGCAACAATTCCAGCTATTGCGAATATAGATAACCAAATAGAAATAATATTTTTTGATGTTGGGCAGGGCGATTGCGTATTTGTAAGAACTGTAAGCGGAAGGAATATTCTGATTGATAGTGGAACGGGGGACATTGATATTTCTGAAATATTAATGAGGAATGGAATTTACAGTATAGATTTGGCGATTCTTACCCACTTTCATGAAGACCATTACGGAGGACTATTTGAGCTCGCTGAAAAGGGTAGAATAGATACTCTGCTGATGAAGGAAACGATTTATGAGAATGGAGCCATAAAGGAAGCATTGGAAACGGAAATGCATTATGCTGAAAAATCCGTAATATATACCTCGCTCGGACAGTCTCTTGAAATTGACGGATTGTCAATGCAGGTTTTGAATGTGGGCAAAAATTACGAAGGACTGAGTTCCCATTCGGCAGAAAACAACGATTCAATAGTTCTTTTGTTGGATTATAGAGATTTTGAGATGCTTCTTACTGGGGATATAGAAGAGAAGGCTGAGAAGAGCCTGTCTTTGGAAAATCCAGTTGATATTGACCTGATAAAGGCAAGTCACCATGGAAGTAAAACCTCGAACACAGATGGTTTTTTGGAAGCATATAAGCCCGAAGTTGTCGTGGTGCAGGTCGGAAGAAATATTTTCGGACATCCGGCACCTTCTGTGATTGAAAGGTATAAAAGCTTAGATATGGATGTATACCGCACCGACAAAGACGGGGCAGTAATAATCAAAACGGATGGCTTGAGAGAGTTTATTGTGGAAAGCAATTTTTCAAACAGGAGTGAATCATATGGACTTGAATAAGTTAATTGTATTGCCGACAAATATCGAACAGAGGGTTTTCTTTGTTGATGGTGATGAAAAATATATTGCAGATAGATTTGTTGAGCATATGACAAAAAAGCATCTGAAAGGATGCATTGAGGAAATGAATCTTCATAAGATTGAGCAGATTTCAGATTTGAAGGATATAGAGGAAAAGATAGTAACTCTGCCGTTTATGTGTGATGTTAGGATGATTGTGGTTTCTGATTTTATTAAAATTGCTGCTGAGATGCTTAAAAGCAATGAAGATCTGGATTCTTTTATTAGTAAAGTGCCTGAAACTACGGTGCTGGTTCTGTTGAATGGACGCGTTGACAAAAGGAGCATCGTTTACAAATATTTTAAAAAGAAGAAATTAATTATCGATGCTAAGAGACTCACCCCGGAATCATATGAGGCGTGGATTGATGATTTTATTAAAACGCGTGGGATTTCAATTGCAAAGGTTGATAAGAAATATCTGATTCAACAATTAGGGTATTTCAATAAGGAAAGACCGAAAAATATGTACGATTCTGAAAGCGAGCTCAAGAAATTGCTTGGGAGCCTAAATGAGAGACGAATTATAGAAAGAAAAGATTTTGAGGGCTTATTGGATACCATGGGTGAGACTAATATTTTTAGGCTGACCGACAGCCTTTCTGAAGCTCATACGGCATCGGCTCTCGAAAGTCTTGAGATATTATGTGAAATGGGAGAACCGGAAATAAAAATTCTATTCATGATCAGTCGCCATTTTAGACAGATAATGAAGGTTAAGAGTTTGCAAAGCGGTGGCTGTTCTAAGGAAGAAACCATGAAAACCCTTGGAATAAAGAGCGATTTTGTTTTCAAAAAAAACCTAAGATACGGAAGAGGATTGGAAATGGGTACAATCGGAAAGATAATGGAACTATGTATGGAAACGGAATTGAAATGCAAATCACTATCAAGCCAGAAGCGCTTGGCAATAGAAGTACTGATTTGCGAAATAGGCAGCGCCATAACCGAAGGGAAGCAAAGGTAGTTAAATAAAGAATCAGAAAAGCCTCTTCCGGATGGAAGAGGCTTTTATTGGCTTAGCGAATTACAATGGGGAAAATTGCTATTCACGAATTATTGTACATTTTTAAGCGTGTTGAGTTTTCTTTCGAGATTAGAAACTTTTCTCGAAGCATTATTTTTATGAAAAACATTCTTGCTTGCCGCTTGATAAATAGTCTTTTCGGCAGAAATGAATTTCTCAGAAGCCAAAGTTGCATCACCCGCTATAACAGCTTCGTTAAATTTTCTGATTGCTGTTTTTACGCTTGATTTTACGCTTTTGTTTTCTGCAGATTGTCGTTTAATGACATTAATGCGTTTTTTTGCTGATTTGATATTTGCCATTTTCATTCACCCCCTTGTAATCTAACTGACAAAGGATATTTTACCATGATAAAATGCAGAATGCAAGTAAGACTTTGGCAATTCTAAAACTATACGCTCAAGTTGACCTGTGTTATAATAAATGGAGCAATTTCAAGAGTTATTCGAGGAGGAAGAAGCATGACAGACGGACATAAAGAGAGAACAAGGAATTTTTCCATTATAGCGCATATAGATCATGGTAAATCAACGTTGGCGGATAGATTGATTGAAAAGACCGGGTTGATTTCTCACAGAGAGATGAAGAATCAGATTCTTGACAACATGGATCTTGAAAGAGAACGTGGAATCACAATAAAGCTACAGAGTATACAATTGGTTTATAAACACACGGACGGAAAAGAGTATTACTTGAATCTTATAGATACGCCTGGGCATGTCGATTTCAATTATGAGGTTTCAAGAAGTTTGGCTGCGTGCGAAGGTGCGATTCTGGTTGTAGATGCAAGCCAGGGAGTGGAAGCTCAGACTTTGGCGAATGTATACCTTGCGGTTGACCAGGATCTGGACATATTGCCGGTTATAAATAAAATAGATTTGCCCAGTGCCAGGATTGAAGAAGTGATTGAGGAAATAGAAGAGATAATTGGAATCGATGCGTCACAAGCACCCCGTATTTCTGCAAAAAACGGTATAAATATAGAGGAAGTCCTCCATGCCATAGTAGAACAGATACCATCGCCCAAGGGGGACGACGATGCTCCGCTGCAGGCGTTGATTTTCGACTCATACTATGATAGCTACAAGGGTGCGGTCGCGAACATACGAGTTGTCGAGGGCACTGTTGCGCCCAAGGATATAATAAGAATGGTATCAACCGGAGAAACATTTGAGGTGGCCGATGTGGGCGTTTTTTCTCCGAACATGATTTCTAAAGAAGCGCTAGTCGCGGGCGATGTTGGATTCTTGACCGCAAGTATTAAAAATGTAGAAAATTGCCGAGTTGGGGACACCATCACATTGGACAAAGACCCTTGCGAATCAGCGTTGCCTGGCTACAAAAAAGTCACGCCAATGGTATATTGCGGCATTTATCCCGCTGAAGGTGAAAAATACGAGAATATAGGAGATGCGCTAGAAAAATTGCAACTTAACGATGCCTCGCTTGTGTATGAGCCGGAGGTGTCAGTAGCCCTGGGCTTTGGATACAGATGCGGTTTTTTGGGATTGCTTCATCTGGAAATAATTCAGCAGAGGCTTGAGCGTGAATTCGATCTTAACATGATAGCAACGCTTCCGAGCGTAATCTATAGGATTATCAAAACAGACGGAAGCATACTCAAAATACAGAATCCCACAAACATGCCAAAGGAAAGTGAAATCGACTATATGGAGGAACCAATTGTTGAAGCGAGCATAATGCTTCCGAACCAATATGTAGGAAACATAATGGAACTATGCCAGGATAGAAGAGGCACATTGCTAAATATGGAATACATTGATGAGCATAGGGTGATTCTTCACTACGAACTTCCGCTAAATGAGGTTATTTACGATTTCTTTGATGTGCTTAAATCCAAGACACGTGGCTACGGTTCTTTGGATTACAGCATAACGGAGTATAGAAAATCTAAATTGGTGCGCTTGGATATCCTGATAAACAGGGATGTAGTTGATGCATTTTCAATGATTGCCCATGAAAGCAAGGCTGAACAAAGGGGCAGGTCAATATGTGAAAAGCTAAAGAATGTAATTCCAAGGCATATGTTTGTTATTCCGATTCAAGCGGCAATCGGAAACAAAGTGATTGCGCGTGAAACCATTAAAGCCATGAGGAAAGATGTATTGGCAAAATGTTATGGCGGAGATATTTCCAGAAAGAAAAAACTTCTTGAGAAACAAAAGGAAGGCAAGAAAAAAATGAGGATGCTTGGGAATGTTGAAGTTCCTCAGGATGCTTTCATGGCTGTTTTGAAACTCGATGATAATAAATAAAACATGACTGATGTGAATATCTTATTCCCATATGCGAAAAGAAAGCTGCCGCACTCGTATTTATGCGTGGCTAGGCAGCTTTTTAAGGCATTGAAATGAGGGTATTCACACCGGTCTTTTTAATGTTTCGATTCGCTGAGGCTGTAAGCGTGAGGAAAGGAGGGCTTTTTATGAAAAAGTTGTCGATATATATACACATACCGTTTTGCGTTAAGAAATGTGCATATTGCGATTTCGTTTCTTTCAGATACAATGGGGACGCCGCAAAGGCTTATAAGACGGCCCTTTTCAGCGAAATGGACCATTATGTGGACCTATGCAGTGACTATGAAATCAAAAGCATATTTGTTGGGGGCGGCACTCCAAGCCTTATGAGCGAAGATTTTCACGAAGAACTTCTTGGTAAAATCGGGGGAATGGCATCGATTGGCAAGAATGCAGAAATAACAATGGAAGCTAATCCCGATTCTATATTGGAAAGGGACATGAAAAGGCTCCGAAGTGCAGGATACAATCGTCTTAGCATAGGGATGCAAAGCTTTGACGATGCGCTGCTAAAAAAAATAGGAAGAATCCATGACAGCAGGCAAAGCCGCCTGGCATTCGAGCATGCAAGAATGGGCGGTTTTAATAATATAAGCATAGATCTCATGTACGGATTGCCGGGACAGAAAATGAATGCGTGGGAAATGGATATCAAAATTGCAGCAGACGAATTGTCTCCGGAACACATATCTGCCTACAGCTTGATTGTCAATAGGGATACGCCTATGCAAGGTATTCTGGAAAAAAGTCCTGAACTTTTTCCTGAAGATGGTAAAGAAAGGGACATGCACCATTTGTGTACCGACATGCTACGAGATAGAGGCTACCATCAATACGAGATTTCAAATTATTCAAAAGAAGGCTTCGAGTCATCGCATAACAAGACATATTGGGAGCGTGGAGAATATCTGGGGCTCGGGATTGCAGCGCATTCGTTTACCGGTTCAAGACGCTTCAGTAATACAAATGTGATGGATGATTATCTTGAAAGAATTAAAAATGGAGGAAGCGGCGTCATTGAAAGTGAGATATTGACTGAAAGGGACGCGTTGTTTGAGGAAATATTTTTAGGATTGAGGATGACCAAGGGAATAGACATGGGGATTTTGGGGAAAAAATATGAAATGGATTTTACCGAAATGTTCAGAGAAACGATAAATAGCCTCAAGGACAATGGGATTGTGGCGATTGAAAATGAGCGGCTTTTTTTGACACGTAGGGGCATGGATATTTCTAACGGAGTATTTTTGGAATTTTTGAAGGTTATCGATCAAAAATATTGACAAATGGGTTTTTAAATGTTAGTTTATAGTCATGGTATTAGCACTCGACGAGACAGAGTGCTAATAACGGGGGTGGCCTCATGCAATTAACAGAACGACAATTGAGAATCTTTCAGGCTATTGTTGATGATTTTATTGAAACGGCTCAGCCGGTCGGTTCTAGAACGCTTTCAAGAAAATTCGATTTGGGTGTAAGTTCAGCCACAATCCGAAATGAAATGTCGGATTTGGAGGAATTGGGATTCATAGAACAGTTGCACACATCATCGGGAAGAATTCCTTCAGATAAAGGCTATAGGCTTTATGTCGACAGTCTAATGCGATTGTACAAGATGGCAAACATACACAAAAAATCGATAAGGGATCAACTCATAAGCAGAATGCTTGAATCGGAGGAAATAATCAGACAGGCCTCTAAAATTCTTTCTCAGATGTCTGAGTTGACATCTTTCATTTTGACGCCCGATTTTAAAGCCAGCCGTTTGAAAAATTTGAAGCTCGTAAGGCTAGGCGATAAACGTGCGCTTCTTGTTTTAGTATCGGAATCGGGAATAGTAAAGGATTTGATAGTCGGAATCAACAATTTGAGCCAAGATGAATTGGATAAAATTTCAAACATGCTAAAATACCGTTTGAAGGGCAAAGATGCCAATAGATTGAGCAAAGGAGAAATCCTTAGAACTGAAAATGGTTTTGAAAACTATTTGGGGTTTGTTGACAATTTGATTGACTCCATAGGGACGCATATGAACCGTGATTCAGCAAATAGGATTCACATGAGTGGCATATCGAATGTACTTCATACTCCGGAATTTAGCGATGTCGAAAAAGCCAAATGCATTTTGGATGCACTAGACAAGAAAGATAAGCTATCAATAGTGCTAAGGGAAGACCTTGAAAAGGGTATATCTGTTCGCATAGGCAAGGAAAATCAATGGGATGAAATCAAAGAATGTAGTCTGGTGACTGCGACATACAAGCTGAATGGAATGGTAATAGGAAAAATTGGAGTCATAGGACCTACTCGGATAAATTATCCGAAAATCATTTCTCTTGTAGAGTATATGACGGATACATTGACGGAAGTTTTTTCTGGACAGGACCAAATAGATGAAGAGGTGAATGGGGATGAAGGATAAAGACATAAAAAAGGCTTTGGATGAAATAGAAAAGGAAGCCGAGGAGATTGAAGTCCAAAATGATGAATCTCCGCAGCTACAAGGGAACGAAAATGAGCCCAAAAATGAGCCCGAAAAAGAGCTCGAAAAAGAGCCCGAAGATGCATATGGCAATTTGGAAAAGGAATTTAATGAATTGAATGATCGGTTCTTGAGAGTTTCATCGGATTTCATGAATTTCAAGAAAAGAGCTGAAAGAGAAAAAAAAGACATCTACAGCTATGCAAACGAAAAAATTATTTGCGATCTTTTACCTGTGATGGACAATTTCGAAAGGGCGCTTTTATCTGCAGAATCCGAAAATGATTCTTCGGGGAAAATGCTTAAGGGAATTGAGATGGTATTCAAACAATTGAACGATGTACTAAATTCAAACGGAATCGAAAAAATCGATGCCGCCGGAAAACCGTTCGATCCCAATTACCATCATGCTGTAATGATGGAAGAAACAGAGGAATTCGAGACGGAAACAGTTGTTGAAGTTTTTCAGACTGGCTACAGCTTGAATAAGAAAGTTATAAGACCCAGTATGGTAAAAGTGGCAAAATAGCCAATTTATATATAATTTTAGCAAATTAAGGAGGAACAAAAATGGGAAAAGTAATCGGAATTGATTTGGGAACAACAAACTCTTGTGTAGCTGTATTAGAGGGTGGGGAACCTACCATAATACCTAATGCAGAGGGCAATAGGACAACGCCGTCTATCGTGGCTTTTGCGAAAAACGGGGAACGCTTAGTAGGAGAAACGGCAAAGAGACAGGCTATCACAAATCCTGACAGGACAGTTGCTTCTATAAAGAGGGAAATGGGAACTGACCATAATGTGGCTATTGATGGAAAAGACTATACACCACAGGACATTTCAGCTTTTATACTAATGAAGCTTAAAGCGGATGCGGAATCGTATCTTGGCGAAAAAGTGACTGATGCGGTCATTACGGTGCCTGCATATTTCACAGACAGCCAAAGGCAGGCAACGAAGGATGCAGGAAGAATAGCGGGACTAAAGGTCGAAAGAATAATAAACGAACCTACCGCGGCTTCACTTGCATATGGACTCGACAAACCCGACCACGACCAGAAGATTCTGGTATACGACCTTGGCGGTGGTACCTTCGATGTTTCAATACTTGAAATAGGTGAAGGCGTTTTCGAAGTGCTTGCCACAAAGGGAGACAACCATCTTGGAGGAGACGATTACGACAATGTGTTGATGGATTTCATGGCCGATAGTTTCAAGAAGGAATTTGGAGTCGACCTGAAAAAAGACAAAATGGCCCACCAAAGATTAAAGGAAGCAGCTGAGAAGGCCAAAAAGGAATTGTCGACTGTACAAACTACGAATATCAACCTGCCATTCATCACCGCAACAGCCGATGGGCCTTTGCACATGAATATGGATGTTACCAGAGCTAAATTTGACCAATTGACGTCTCACTTGGTTAAAAGGACGATAGGACCCATGCAGGATGCAATAAAAGATTCAGGAATATCTGCGGGCGAAATTGACAAGGTTATTCTTGTTGGAGGGTCTACAAGGATTCCTGCAGTTCAAGAAGCTGTTAAGAAAATCACTAACAGCACTCCGGACAAGGGAATAAATCCTGATGAGTGCGTTGCAGTAGGTGCCGCAATACAGGCGGGCGTTATAACAGGAGAAGTTGAAGACCTGGTTTTGCTTGATGTAACCCCACTTTCACTTGGAATCGAAACCCTTGGGGGCGTTGCGACTAAGCTGATCGATAGGAATACTACAATACCGACAAAGAAGAGCCAGATATTCTCTACTGCTGCTGACAGCCAGACGGCTGTTGACATTCATGTGCTCCAAGGAGAGCGTGAGATGGCTGCAGGAAACATTACACTTGGAAGGTTTCAATTGACAGGTCTTCCGCCGGCACGCCGTGGCGTTCCGCAAATAGAGGTTGCTTTTGATATTGATAGAAACGGTATCGTACATGTATCGGCCAAGGATTTAGGGACCGGCAAAGAGCAGAAGATTACAATAACGGCTTCTACAAATCTCTCGGAAGATGAAATAAAGAACAAGGTTAAGGAAGCTGAAGCGTTTGCAGAGGAAGACAAAAAGAAAAAAGAAGAAATTGAAATAAGAAACAAGGCTGATTCCTTGATGTATGAATCGGAAACGGCGCTTAAGGAAGTTGGAGATAAGGTGTCTCCGGAAGAAAAGAAAACAGTTGAAGAGAAGCTTGAGGCACTCAAAAAAGCTCTTGAGAGCGATGACATAGAGGCTATCAAGACGGCTACTGAGGAAATGACCAATGCTTTCCACGCGCTTTCGCAAAAGATGTATGAGGCGGCAGCGGCTCAGCAACAAGCCGAATCGCAAACAGGCGAATCAGATGATTCAAAGCTCAATGACGACGATGTAGTTGATGCGGACTATGAAGTTGTAGATGAAGACTAGTTAGCAGCTTAATGCACGCATAGAGGCACCCTGTAGGGTGTCTTTATGCGTATAAGGATTCATGGCGTTGAACCAAAGCTCGGAATGCTTTATAATGAATGAGTACGGAATTATAGATAAGATGGGATGGTGGCAGTTTTGAGTAAACAAGATTACTATGAAATTCTAGATATAGACAAAAGCGCTGACGAGAAAGACGTCAAAAAGGCATATAGAAAAATGGCCATGAAGTTTCACCCTGACAGAAATCAAGGTGATTCCACAGCGGAGGAAAAATTCAAAGAGATCAATGAAGCATACGAAGTACTTAGCAATGCAGAAAAAAGAAGCCGCTATGATCAGTTTGGTCATGAGGGTGTAAACGGAAACGGACAGGGTCAGGGATTCGGAGGATATTCTGGTGCAGGCGGCGGATTCGAGGATGTTTTTGGAGATATTTTCGATATGTTCGGTGGTGGCGGATCAAGAAGAAAAAGCAGAGCTGCGAAGGGACAGGATATTCAGACTGAAGTTATACTTGAATTCAAGGATGCTGCATTCGGAATCGAAAAGGAAATAGAAGTCATACGCAATGAGACCTGCAGTACGTGCAACGGCTCGGGAGCGAAACCTGGAACTAAAACCAATACCTGTAGTAATTGCGGTGGAACAGGAGAGGTAAGATACACGCAAAGAACTCCATTCGGCCAGTTTGTAAACGCAAAAACTTGTCCTACTTGCGGGGGGGAAGGCAAGACCTTCGAAGAAGCCTGCCATGATTGTGGTGGAAGCGGTTTGAAGAGAGAAAAAAGGAGCATTAAGATAAAGATACCTGCTGGAGTGGACAATGGCTCGGTCATGACACTTAGAGGCGAAGGGGAGCCTGGAATAAAAGGCGGACCCAAGGGTGATGTATATGTTGTGATAAGGGTAAGGGCGCATGAAATCTTAAAAAGAGATGGTTTTGACATTCTTAGCGAGGCATATATCAACATAGCCCAGGCGGCTCTTGGAGATGAAATAATTGTACAGACGCTTGACAGCAAGGTTAAATATGAAGTTGAAGCAGGGACCCAGTCGGGTACTGTATTCAGGCTTAAGGGCAAGGGTGTTCCGGTGCTGAACGGCTACGGAAGAGGCGATCACTATGTGAAGGTAGTCGTTGAAACGCCTAGGGATCTTGACGAGCATCAAATGGAACTTCTTAGAGAACTTTCAAAAACCTTGGGAGAGAATATATCAGGAAAAAGGAAAGGGATTTTCACCAAGGTCAAGGATGCGTTTAATTGATAATTTGCGACAAGACTCAAGATGCCGAATTATCGGCATCTTGATTTTATGAAAGGGGTTTTTCCTATGGATTGGTATGAGATTGTGTTAAAAATTGACAACGAGATTGCGGAGGCCGCAATAGGCATTTTGGCGGAAAAAGGAATTGAAGGACTACTTATTGAGGACGAATCCATTCTTGACGATTTGCATAGAGATAAGAACCGCTGGGACTACGCAGACGACTCACTAATATCGATTGAAAAGGGTAAAACCGTTTTAAAGGGATACGTTGACCAGAGCAATGATATTCAATCATTGCTTGGAGATTTGAGGAAGGGCCTTGAGGAAGTTGCAACGCGCAACGGACAAGGGGAATTTGAATTAAGTGTAGAGACCCTGAAAAACCAGGATTGGAATACCGAATGGAAAAAATATTTTAAGCCTATCAAAATAGGAAAAGGAATAATCATAAAACCGTCATGGGAGTCCATCGATGAAGAATCACCAATTTGTTTTGCAGGCAGTATTGTAATAGAATTGGATCCTGGCCTGGCTTTTGGAACCGGAACCCACGAGACGACCCGCATGTGTTTGGAATTTCTTGAAAAACACATAAGGAAGGGAATGACGGTATACGATATTGGATGTGGAAGCGGCATTTTGGCTTTGGCTGCTGCCAAGCTTGGAGCATCGATAGCATTGGGCATAGATATGGATGGAGATGCAGTAAAAGCGGCAAAAGAAAATGTTGAAAATAACAACGAAGAGGAAGTCTGTAAAATTATTCATGGAGATTTGTTGCGTGATTTAAGCGAGCCTGCTGATTTACTTTTGGCAAACATAATTTTTGATGTAATTATTCAGCTCCTTGAAACGGCTGTACCCTTTGTGAAAAAAGGCGGGCTTTTTATAGCCTCGGGAATATTAGAAGAAAAGACGGATGAAATGTTGGAGATTGTCGAGAAGTCGGATGACTTTGATTTGCTTGAAAAGAAGACTGAGAACGGGTGGACGGCGATGGTTTTAAAAAGGAGAGATTGATGTGCATAGAATATTTTTCCGTAATCCAATTGTAGGAAATCACATTGTGATAGAAGAGGCTTCTGAAATAAAACATTTGGCAAAGGTTCTTAGAGCCGAACCTGGATATTTGTTCGAAGCATGTAGCCCGGGTGGGGAAATCTTTGTTGTAGAGGTGGAATCAGTTAGGGAGAATGCTATTGAAGGGAAAATAGTGTCATCCAGGGATGGAATGAGTACCGAAAAGACGGCAATTGATTTGTTTCAGGCTATCCCGAAAAAAAACAATATGGATATTATTGTTCAGAAGAATACTGAACTGGGAATAAATTCGATTAGACCTTATACTTCATCTAGAACCATTGTTAAAATAGATGAAAAAAATAGTGCCAAGAAAACCGAGCGATGGACACGCGTAGCGAAAGAGGCTGCGAAGCAGTCCAAAAGGACTGACATACCTGAAATTGCAGAAACTGTTTCTTTTAAGGAAATGCTTTCAGCATTGAATGGATACGATAGGGTCGTTCTACTCTATGAAAGCGAAAAAAGAAAAGGTTTTGAATGCATTGAATCCGTTGAAGGAGATATGAGCAAGATTGCCTTGATAGTTGGGCCTGAAGGCGGTTTCTCGACAAAGGAAGTGGCGGATATGAAAGAGAGGGGAGCAATCTCCATATCCCTGGGTCCTCGCATATTAAGGACTGAAACAGCCGGTTTTGCAGCCCTTAGCATCATACAATATCTTTTTGGTGATATGAGAGGAGTTTGATTAAAGTTCATGAAGATAAAATTTTTGATAGAGACTTTGGGATGCAAAGTCAATCAATATGAATCGGAAGCCCTTAGGGAAGCGCTTATCAAGGAAGGCTATGAAGAGGCAGGGCATGGTCAAATACCGGATTTGGCGATATTCAACACCTGCTGCGTAACGCATCTGGCCGAGCGAAAATCAAGGCAAACAATAAGGAAATATGCGAGAATGGTTCCCAAGCCCCGCGTAGCCGTTCTGGGTTGCTATCCCCAGATTGCCGAAAACGATATAAAAAAAATCGACGGGGTAGACATTGTAATGGGAGCCTGCGACAAGGGTAGGCTTATAGGCTTGCTTAATAAAGAAGAGACGGGTATTCACATCAATCCTATTGATGGAGGAGAGCCATATGACGACCTTTGCCTGGAGGATAACAACGACAAGACAAGGGCCTTCATAAAGATACAGGACGGTTGCGATAATTTCTGTTCGTATTGCATAATTCCCTATACGAGAGGAAGAATTAGGAGCAGAGTGCTAGAATCCATATTGAAGGAAGCAGAATTACTTGTTGAAAGAGGATACAGAGAAGTCGTTTTAATAGGCATACAATCTGCTTTTTACGGAAGGGATTTGGATAAGGATATTGAATTGGTGGATGTTGTGGAATCGGTTGCCGCCATAAAGGGAATAGAGCGTGTACGCCTAGGGTCTGCCGAACCTACCTATTTTACTTCCGAAAGATTAGATCGTTTATCCCTCATAGGTGAATTTTGTCCGCATTTTCATCTCTCCATCCAGAGCGGGTCAGACAGCGTGCTCAAAGCGATGAACAGAAAATATACGACAGGGAGATACTCGGAAATAATAAATGACATAAAAACAAAGTTTGACAATCCGGCAGTAACGACTGATCTTATTGTAGGATTTCCAGGTGAGACAGATGAAAACTTTGAAGAAACATTGGCATTCATCAGAAAAATGGCTTTCAAGGATGTGCATGTTTTTAGATATTCCAAGAGAGAAGGAACAGCGGCGGCTAAAATGCAGAATCATGTCAATCCGAAGATTGCCAAGAAACGGAGTCTTGCGGCAATTGCATGCGCAAGCGAATGCGCAAAGGATTTCATGGAATCCCAGATTGGAAGAGTTGAAGATGTTCTATTTGAAAATGTTTCCGAAAGCGAGATATGGGACGGACATGCAATGAATTTCACAAAGGTAAGAACGGAATCTAAGGAAAAGCTTTCCGGTACAATCAGACAGGTCCGATTGATTTGCATGGATGACGATGCGATTTGGGGAGAAATCGTATAAATAGGCATTGAATCTGTTATAATAATCCAAAGGGGGTGTTGAGATGGAAGACTGTATCTTTTGCAAGCTTGCAAATGGTGAAATTCCGACGGAATTCGTGTTCGAAAGTGAAAATGTGGTGGCTTTCAATGATGCAAATCCGGTTGCACCTGTCCATGTGCTTATTATTCCCAAAAAACATTTAGGGTCTGTAAATGATTTGCATGAGCAAGAAGCGGGTCTGATTCAAGAGATGACCCTAGCTGCCAAGAATATCGCTGAAAGCCTTGGAATAAAGGATAAAGGCTTTAGGATTGTAATAAATACCGGATTAGACGGAGGACAGGAAGTAGGGCATCTACATATGCATCTTATTGGGGGAAGACCAATGAATTGGCCTCCAGGTTAAAAATATTGCAAAACATCTTGATATGATGTATAATTTTTAAGTGTTATAGAGTGTTATAGGTAGTCCTCATTTATCATCGGAGGGGGGGATATTTAATGTCTGAAATTTTATTAGGGGAAAATGAAACCCTTGACAATGCGCTTAGAAGATTCAAGAAAGAATGTGCCAAATCTGGCGTTCTTCAGGAAGTCCGAAAAAGAGAGCATTATGAAAAGCCAAGCGTAAAACGCAAGAAAAAGGCTGAAGCAGCAAGAAGAAAGAAAAAGAAATAATAAAGAAGGTGTACGTTTGTGTCACTAAAAAAACAACTCATGGACGATATGAAAACTGCCATGAAGGAAAAGGATCGACTCCGAAAATCGACGATTATTTTATTGAGAGCCGATATTAAGCGTTTCGAAGTTGACGAACGAAAAGAAATATCAGAGGATGGCATAATCGATATTATCTCCAAACAGATTAAGCAAAAAAAATCTGCGATCCTCGAATTTAGAAGAGGTGACAGAGAAGATTTGGTTCAAGAAGCCGAAGCGGAGATAGAAGTTCTAATGAAGTATCTTCCGGAGCAGCTCACAGAAGAAGAGCTTAAGGAAATTATTAGTAGCGCTATATCCGAATTGAAAGCTGAATCCATGAAAGACATGGGCAAGGTTATGGGAGCGGTAAAACCCATAATAAAAGGCAAAGCGGATGGAAAGATGGCATCGGATATTGTCAAAGCCCTTTTGTCATAGCGTAACAAAAATAGACTCCCTTGGGAGTCTATTTATTTTTGTCTCATTATATAAAAAAAGTTGATATTATTATATAATGAAATGTAAGACTGAAAGAAGGCGGGGATGAATTTGGAAAAAGACCACATTAGAAATATACAATTGGATGATGGAAAATTTCAAGCGCAGCTTTTCGGAGACTTGGATACCAACATAAAGGAAATAGAATCGTTGACGGGAGCGAATATTACCCTAAGAAATGATGAAATCATAATAAACAGCGATGACGAGGAAAAGTCGAATGTTGCCTTTAAGCTTCTCAATGCCTTAATCGAATTAATCGCAAAAGGTGAAATCGTAGATAAACAGAGAATAAGCTATGCCCTGAATCTGATAAGAGATGATGAAAACATTACTTTGTCGAACCTTTCGGAAGATATAATATGCGTTACGAACAGAGGTAAATTCATCAAGCCAAAGACAATAGGTCAAAAGAAATATATGGACACGGTAAAACGAAATGATATCGTATTCAGTATAGGACCTGCGGGGACAGGAAAGACTTACTTGGCAGTGGCTATGGCGGTACATGCTTTTAAAAATAAAAAGGTTAGCCGAATCATATTGACCAGACCGGCTGTGGAAGCGGGAGAAAGCCTTGGGTTTTTACCGGGCGACCTGCAAATGAAGATAGATCCATATCTAAGGCCACTGTACGATGCGTTGTATGATATATTGGGGAGCGATACTTATTTTAAATACAAAGAAAGAGGCTTGATTGAAGTTGCACCACTCGCATACATGAGAGGACGGACACTCGACGATGCTTTTATCATATTGGATGAAGCCCAAAACACTACGCAAGCGCAAATGAAAATGTTTCTTACAAGGATTGGATTCAGTTCAAAGGCAATTGTTACAGGAGATGTCACACAGATAGACTTGCCGAAGGGAAAGACATCGGGCCTGAAGCAGGCCGCGGAGATTCTTAACGAAATACCTGGCATAGGGTTTACAACGCTTACCGGCAGGGATGTGGTGCGGCATAGACTGGTTCAGAAAATAATTAAGGCTTACGACAAATATGAAAAAAGCATTGAGTATAAAAAAAGCAGGTGATGAAAGTATGGATGTGATAATTGAAAATCGGCAGGAAAAGGTTGGTTTTAGCGAAGCCATTGGCAGCCTAATTAAAAAATCGATAGAAGAAGCATTGAACTATGAAGGGCTGGATTTTATTGATGAAGTGGATGTGCTCTTGGTGGATAATGAGGCAATAAAGATACTGAACAGGGATTTTAGGGGTGTAGACAAGGAAACCGATGTGTTGTCATTTCCAATGTATGATGGAATTGAAGACATAATGAGTCAAAAGGAGAGCATCGCTCCGATGCTCCTTGGAGATATTGTCATTTCTCTCGAACAGGCGAAAGCTCAGGGACGGGATTTTGGACACGGCATAGAAAGAGAAGTGTCGTATTTAACTGTCCACAGCATCTTGCATTTACTTGGATATGACCATATGCAGGAAAGTGACAAGAAAATCATGAGAGAGAAAGAAAAGAATATAATGATGCATATGGGAATTGAGAGATAAAGGGGTGAATGCTTTGGGAAAAAAAATGAGTATTTTACTTATGATTTTTGCTATGTTGTTTACTTTTGCAGCATGCACAAAAGGGGAAAAGGTTAATCCTCCTGAAGATTTAGGGGAGCCGATACAAGAGGAAGTTGAAAATGAAGAAGTACTTGAGGAAGTAGCAGTTCCGGAACCGGAAGAGGAATCTCCATATCGTTCTGTTTTGACGGGACTTCCGGTTGAAGAAGCCGTCATGGCCAAGCGTCCCATTGCGGTCATGCTGGATAATCATATCGGTGCACGTCCTCAATCCGGTTTGTCGGATGCAGAAGTTGTTTTTGAGATATTGGCGGAGGGTAGTATAACCCGTTACATGGCCATTCTTCAAGAAGTGGATATGAATTCGATTGGACCCGTTAGGAGTGCAAGACCGTATTTCATAGATAAGGCTTTAGAATTTGATGCTTTATATGTGCATGTTGGAGGAAGCGTTGCGGCGCTCGGCGATATAAAAGACTTTAACATGGCCGACATAAACGCTATGCATAGAGGCGGGGACATATTTTGGAGGGTGAATCATAAAAAAATGCCTCATAATATGTACACAAGCACAAAGGCACTAAGGGCCGCTGCCAAACAAAGCGGATACAGAACGGATTTTGACATTGATTTTGCATCATTTAGCAAAAATGATCAGGAATTTAAGGATTCTGAAAACCTTAAGAGCATAAGATTTGGATTCAGCAGGTACTACAAGCCTTCATTCGTATATAATGCTGAAAATAAAATGTATGAGAGATCCGTAAAGGACAGTCCTCAGCTTGAAGAGTTCAGCGCAGAACCCATAACAACGAAAAATATTATTGTACTAAAAATGAATACGGAGGTTATTGATAGCGAGGGACGTCTTTCAATCGAAACAGTAGGTAGTGGAACCGGCTATTATATAACATGTGGCAAAAAAATGGATATTGAGTGGGAAAAGGAAAGCAGAAAAGGAAAAACTGTTTATACAAGGAACGGTGAAGAATTAATGCTTAACCCAGGCAATTCATGGATCGTTATAGTTCCAATGAATTTGGAGATTGAAATTAATAACTGAGAGGAGTGGGTTTCTTGAATAAAGAAGAATGTAAAAGCTTGATTGAAAAGGCCGAAAAGGCTCGGGAAAACGCATATGTTCCCTACTCGAATTTCAAGGTGGGGGCGGCTGTTTTGACAGTGGAAGGCCAAGTGTTTACAGGATGTAATGTTGAAATAGCTTCTTTTGGTGGAACAATTTGTGCAGAGCGCACTGCACTTGTGAAGGCAATAAGCAATGGTTATAAAAAATTCGCGGCGATTGCCGTTGTCGGAAAAGAAGGCTCATTCACTTATCCATGCGGAATCTGCAGACAGTTCATTGTAGAGTTTGGCATGAACATTGAAGTGATAGTTGCAAAAACAGCTGAGGACTTCAAAATATTTACCATAGAGGAACTATTGCCCTATGGGTTTACAGGGGAGGATTTATAATTATGACAGTAAAAAAATTCAAATCCGGGTTTGTGACAATAATTGGTCGCCCGAATGTGGGCAAATCTACACTAGTGAATGCTTTGGTAGGAGAAAAGGTTGCAATCATATCAAACAAGCCCCAGACTACAAGAAATAGAATAAGCGCAGTATACACTGACAAAGAAAAACAAATTGTTTTCATAGATACTCCGGGAATCCACATACCCAAAAATAAGCTGGGCGAATTTATGGTTCGTGCGGCGAAGACGACATACAACGAAGTGGATTTGATTGTATTCATGGTCGATGATTCCAAAAGCATAGGCCCGGGGGATAAGCATATTATAGAATCCCTAAAAGAGGTTAGAACGCCATGTCTGCTTGTTGTCAATAAGCTTGACCTAATAACGCCGCAGGAATTCAAGGAAATTTATGACAAGTACGAGGCAATGGGTATTTTTGACAGCGTCATTGGGATATCGGCGCAAAATGAAATGAACCTTAAAAAGCTGGTAAGCACCATAGGATCATACATGGAAGAGGGTCCAAAGTATTTCCCCGAAGATATGGTGACAGACCAACCTGAGAGATTCATAGTTTCTGAAATAGTAAGGGAAAAACTGTTGAACATATTGTATGACGAAATCCCACATGGGATTGCGGTTGGAATCGAAAAAATGAAAAAAAGGGAAGATTCCGATATAACTGACATTTATGCGATAATTTATTGCGAGAAGAAATCCCACAAGGGCATGATTATAGGAAAGAATGGCAAGGTTCTTAAAAAAGTTGGAATCGATGCACGAAAGGATATTGAAAACCTGTTGGGGAACAAGGTGTACTTGGAAATATGGGTCAAAATAAAGGAAGAGTGGAGAGATAGGGACAGCCTTCTCAATCAATTCGGATACAGATAAAGGGGGTGAAGCAATTGGACGAGATAATTGAAACTGAAATTCAGAAAATCATAGAGCAATTGGATCAAAATAAGTTTATTGAATTGAACGCATACCTGGAAGAAATTCATTCGGCGGATATAGTCGAAATAATAATGGAGCTTGAAGACAATAACCGTAAGAAACTGATTAGCGTTTTGTCATGGGATAAAATCAGCGATGTTCTTGAAGAAGTGGAAACTCCGGTTTTTATCAATTTGTTAAGCGCATTCACAAAAGACCAAAAGCGAATGATTCTGGAAGAAATGGGTCAGGACGATGTCGTCGACCTTATTGCTTCGCTTGATGATGCGTCGCAGAAAGAATTGCTTTCGCTCATGAACCGTGAAGAAGCATCCGAATTGGAGGAATTGCTTGTTTACGATGAAGATACCGCCGGCGGTATAATGACAAAGGATTATATAACCGTTAAAAAGGATATTTCCGTATATCAAGCCATTGAAGAGGTTAGAGTGCAGGCAACCGAAGCGGAAACGGTATATTATGTTTATGTTGTTGACCATACGGAACGGTTAGTGGGAGTTCTTTCACTGAGAGAACTGATTGTTACTAAAACCAATAAAATCATAGAAGAAATAATGCAGGAACAGGTAATTCAGGTAAACGTTGGAACGGACCAGGAAGAAGTAGCCAAGATGGTAGCTAAGTATAACCTGATAGCCATTCCTGTCGTTGATAACAACAATGTGATAAAAGGGATAATAACGGTCGATGATATCATCGATGTTATCGAAGAGGAAGCAACCGAGGACATATACAGGTTTGCAGGAACAAATGAAGGCGAATACAAGATTGAGGATTCTTTTCCCAAGAGAATATGGTCATCGGTAAGCTCAAGATTGCCATGGCTTATAGTAACCGTTTTCGGAGGGTTGCTGACCGCTAAAATAATTGGAGGTTTTGAAGCAACACTCAACAGAAACACGGCAATAGCATATTTTATACCACTGCTTGCTGGAATGGGAGGAAATGTGGGAACGCAATCCTCAACACTTACGGTAAGGGGACTCGCAACAGGGACTATTGACGGAAGGGAAGTACTTAAGATTGTTTTTCATGAGTTTTCGGTCGGTTTTTCGGTTGGCTTGGTTTGTAGCTTGATTGTGGCGTTTATGACCTACATACTTAATGGTGAAATGATTCTCAGCCTGATTATTGGCGTTTCAATGTGGGCGAATATGATTACAGCCGCGACAATCGGAACCCTTGTTCCTTTGGTATTTAAAAGGGTTGGGGTCGATCCGGCAGTTGCATCCGCTCCATTCATTTCAACAACCATAGATATAACCGGAATTTCAATCTACTTCACATTGACCACAATCTTAATGAACCAATTCAACCTATTCTAAGGGATGAGGTCGCCATGTATATAAAAACAGAAGCAATAGTGCTCAGAAAGATATTTTACAATGATTCCGATGCCATATTGACATTGTTTTCTAGAAAACTGGGTAAGATAAGCGTATATGCGCGTGGAGTGAGGAAACCGAGGACTATGATATCGTCAGTTGCGCATCCATTCATATACGGAGAGTTTGTTTTGAGGGGAAAACCCGACATATACAATATTTCTTCGGCTGAAATTATAAATTCAAACTATTCAATCCGCGAGGATTTGAAAAAATTGTCGTATGCTTCATATTTTCTCGAATTGTGCGGGCATTCAATTCATGAAGGCATGATAAACAATAGGCTATTCAATTTGACGGTTGAAGTACTTCAAAAAATGGATGGAGAATTATGCGATATTGATAAAATCAAGCTGGTCTACGAAATAAAGTTGTTAAATTACTCCGGATTAAAACCCGAAGTTTCAAAGTGCATAAAATGTGGAATAAATAAGATAGAGCATTTGACTGTTTTTAGCATAGCGGACGGAGGAGTAGTTTGTGAAAATTGCTCAAATAAAGAGAAAATTAATAAGGGAGTTCCCATAAACAAGCAATTCATACATTTGATTCGATATTTAATTGAAAAAGATATCGATTTAATAGGCAAAACAAAAATCAACGAGGGAATGATCAAACACCTAGATAGGATATTCGAATTGTATATAAAGTACCATATGGATATACAATCGTTTAAAAGTTTGGAATTCCTGAAAACAATCCAATAAAGGGAGGGTATTTAAATGGCATTTACGATTGAAAATGTAGACGAGGTAATCCAAAGGACAGGGGCAACCTACAAAGAAGCAAAAGAAGCTCTTGAAGCGGCTGATGGCAATGTTCTTGAAGCTGTAATATTGGTGGAAGAAGGACGAGGAAAAAAATCAGGAAAGGCTGCAAAGGAAAAAGGGAATGAAATAGTTGACAAACTAAAAGAATTAGTTAAAAAAGGCAATGTAACAAGGGTAATGCTTAAGAAGGATGACCGTTTGATTCTTGATATTCCAGTAACCGCTGGAGCGGTAGGAGCAGTTATTTTTGCACCTGCTACTATAGCAGCAATAATAGTTTCTCTGGCAACCGGTTGCAAGATAGAAATTCAGAAAGAGAGCGGAGAAATAATTGATGTAAATGATGTGACCGAAGAAAAGCTTGAAAAGGTTATGGAAATGGCTGAGGAATTCGGTGAATCAGCCAAGGAAAAAGCCTCCGAGGTAAAAGAGAAAGCTACTGAAAAGGCTTCGGAAGTAAAAGAAAAAATTACTAAGAAGAATGAGGAAGAATTATAGGATTCCCTATAAAAATGTTTACAAAATCTGTTGATTGTGGTACTATTCATCTAAATGAATAGTACATGCGATGAAAAAGAGGTCCTTGAGGAAAGAATTTAAGAGAGTCGGTGGCGCTGAGAACCGGTATTCACATTCAAAGGATGGTGCTTTAGAGCATTTGTAAAGAAGTGGGCATGAATATGCCAAAAAGGGTGGAACCGCGGAATGACTTTCGTCCCTTGCCTAGAGCAAGGGACGGGAGTTTTTATTTTTTTAAGGAGGAAACTATGGCTAAAATTGAAAAAAGCAAAATGGACAAATTTGTAGCTTTGTCAAAATCGAGGGGATTCATTTTCCCGGGATCTGAGATTTACGGCGGATTGGCCAATACCTGGGATTATGGTCCGTTGGGCGTAGAATTTAAGAATAATGTAAAAAAGGCATGGTGGAAAAAATTCATTCAAGAGTCGCCATACAATGTAGGTATAGATGCGGCGATACTGATGAATCCTCAAACATGGGTGGCTTCAGGTCATGTAGGAGGCTTTAGTGATCCTCTCATGGATTGCAAGAATTGCAAATCGAGATTTAGGGCCGACAAGTTGATTGAGGACAATATTGCTACAAGCGGAAAAGAACCGGAAGTAGTAGATGGTTGGTCAAAGAATAAAATGGAGGATTACATCCGGGACGAGGGAGTTAAGTGCCCCGAATGCGGTAGCACCGACTTTACTGAAATACGTCAATTCAATTTGATGTTTAAGACATTCCAGGGAGTTGTAGAGGATTCGATGGCGGAAATATTTCTTCGCCCGGAAACTGCTCAGGGAATATTTGTGAATTTTAAAAGCATACAGAGAAGTTCTAGGAAAAAGATACCGTTTGGGATAGGCCAAATAGGAAAGTCTTTCAGAAATGAAATAACACCGGGCAATTACACTTTCAGGACAAGGGAATTCGAACAAATGGAACTTGAATTTTTCTGCGCTCCGGGAGAAGACATGGAATGGTTTGTCTATTGGAAGGATTTTTGTAAAAACTGGCTGGATATGCTTGGAATGGACATGGAAAATATTAGGCTAAGGGATCATGAAAAAGAAGAATTGTCCCATTACAGCAACGCTACTACCGATTTTGAATACAATTTCCCATTCGGATGGGGAGAGCTTTGGGGTATTGCTGACAGGACTGATTATGATTTGAAACAGCACATAGAGCATTCGGGCGTAGACATGAGATATCAGGATCCGGTAACGAATGAAAAATACATCCCGTATTGCATAGAACCTTCATTGGGCGCGGACAGGGTTGCATTGGCATTTCTGTTGGATGCATACAATGAGGAGCAATTGGAAGACGGAACAGAGCGTGTCGTTATGAAACTGCATCCGTTCCTTTCACCGTTTAAAGCTGCTATATTCCCGCTTTCCAAGAAATTGAGCGAAGAGGCTAGAAATGTTTACACCATGCTATCAAAGTATCACAATGTGGATTATGATGAGTCTGGAAGCATTGGCAAGAGGTATAGACGCCACGATGAAATAGGGACTCCGTATTGTATAACGATAGATTTCGACACATTGGAAGATGAATCCGTAACCGTAAGGGATAGGGATACGATGGAACAGAAGAGAATGCCTATAGCGGAATTGATACAATTTTTGAACGAAAAAACAATGTTTTAAAAAGCAGGCCATTTGGCCTG
>SWCC01000183.1_pt1 | contig 31397 bp, 33 predicted proteins | sample 4692971 | NCBI WGS metagenome assembly SWCC01 (sample SAMN10267277, study PRJNA491770) | bioreactor metagenome | isolation source: DHS bioreactor inoculated with subseafloor sediment | place: Japan: off Shimokita Peninsula | collected 2006-08 | reverse complement strand
TTTTTTCTAGGTTTTTAGCAAACTCAATGTCACATTCGTGGTCTCCAATATAAATGATAGTTTTATTTGCTAATGTTTTGAAAATCTAACTAAGACATTTTATTCCACTATACGGGGATGGTTTTTGCATATTAATAGGAATATCGTCATATCCAATTATAGAGGTAAATTTATGAGATAAATTATATTTTTCCAGTACTTGCTTAATATTTTTAGATGAATTCTGAGAACAAATTCCTTGTGGCAGAGAAATATGATAAATTGTTTCTTTAATTTCGGGAAATAATTCAACTGGTGTTTTGTTTGTCAATTGGTGCTCTGTCCATAATTCTCCGGCTCTACACATTTCATTTTCTGTCATTCCGTAATAATTTAAATATAAGTCCTGCCAATTTTTTGATTGATGATTAGCTCTATGATATTCCTCTGCAGTTTTTAAATATTTCGGTAATTTTATTCCTGTTAATCGTGGTGCCACCACAGAAATGATTTGTTTAGTTATAGCAATGTTTTTAGAAACAGAATTAACCAATGTTCCATCGTAGTCCCATAATATTGTATCTACTTTCATTTTTTATTAGTTGTTGATTTTTCAAATTACACATAACATCACGATAATCGCAATACAAGATATCAGCAAAATCTAAATTAATTGTCTCCATAACGTAGAATTCACAATTAGTTTTGCTCGCAACAAATTCCTTAGCCAATTATATGTTTTCTTTTGAGATATCATCACCAACAACATTTTTCGATTTTTACAAAAGCCTTATTGTTACTCGGCCATATCCGCATCTTAAATCTAAGACTTTATCATTCTGGCAAAATTTATTTTGAACAAAAGCTATTTCTGCGTCTAGAAATTGTTTTACTCTATCAGGTGCTACTTCGTAACATTTCTGTAATTTATTGAGTTTAGTAAATTCGAATAATAATTTGCCATACTTCTTCTTCTCTTAATGATTTTCTTAAGCATCAGGAAAACAATAATTCAATTAAACATCCAAGTCAGCAGAAATATGTATTCTTTAATTTATCGATATTAATTTGATTAAATATACTTTTGTTATTTAATTCGAATAATTATTTTTTATATTCAGATAAATTATCGTATATTCAATAAATATTGTTGTAGGCAAATAGGAAATATTTTAGGCCATTCTGTAGTTTATTCAATTCACTTCAGGAGAGAGCCATGAGTTCATACAATAAACAATTAATTTATCTCATCATAGTAATATTACCCTTTGTTTTAAACCAATCGTTTGCGCAAGAATATGAAGTGCAATTCATAAATAAATCTCCACTTTATGCAACAGCATCTTTACTACAAGATTATGATGATGACGGAGATTTAGATATTATTATTTCGCGTCGAAATTCAACCAATGACAAATTACCATCATCTGTAGAATGGTTGGAAAATGATGGAACAGGGCAATTTCCACGAAATACTTTATTTGAAGATCTGAGTTTCCCGGTGGATGTCGATATGGGTGATTTCGATAAGGATGGTGAAATAGACTATATTGTATCTGATAGATATGTAAGTATTAGTTCAGGTGCATTAACATTGTTCCAAAAACAGAATGATGGTAGTTATGTTAAATTATTTATAGAAGACAGTCTTCGAACTGATCAATCTGCAGTTGCTGATTTTGATAAGGATGGGAACCTTGACGTGGTAGCTGTTGGTTTTAATCGACCTACGGTAAGTATTTACTGGAATGATGGAGCCCTTAATTTTAGTAAACAGGAGATTACCGATACTGTTGCTCAAGTCGAATTAGTAGAAGTAGACGATATTGATAATGATGGCGATGAAGATATAGTATATGGAGGTGGAGGATTAGACGGTTTTAAAATATTATATAATAATGGAAGTGGAGTGTTCGATTCTTCTCAAACATTATTTTTGAATAATAATCAATATTCAAATTCTAAACGCGGACTCGCAATTACTGATTTAGATAACGATGGTTTTAAGGATATATTAACATTTAGTGGTGTTGGATTTGGCGGGCTATATTTTTTCGATGGTTCAGACAATTTTAATTCATCGCTTATTGATATAGTTGGAATTGATTTGGGCGGTGATATTGTCGTTGCGGATTTTGATGGGAATGGATTGAAAGATATAATTCGGCAAAATATGGGGGCCGATTATCTGTCAATCCATTACCAAGAATCAATTATGGTATTCACGAATGAATTTCTTGAACTCAATTGGGATAATCGCGGCCCTGGTCAAATGTCTGTCGGGGATCTTGATGGAGATGAAGATCTAGATTTAGTTTTTCCTGAGAATGGTAATGTCGATGGCGATTTAGCATGGTTCGAAAATATTGAAGGGAGTCTTTATCGTCATAATATATATAACGAAATTGAAGCAGTTCGAATTCCTAAAATTGCCGACATTGATGATGATGGTGATTTAGATATTGTTGTATCAGCAGGCGATGATGGAGTTAAGACTGAAGAAGATGAAATTGTATGGTATGAAAACCAAGGTGAAATTAAATTTATTGAACATCGAATCGATGACAACATTTCTTTCCCTGCAGATATAGAACTCGGAGATATTGATGGTGATGGTGGTCTTGATATAATTGCAACTGCACACGATGACAGTAGTCTCATTTGGTACAAGAGAAATGGTCCAGGATGGTTTAAAATTGTTGTTGACGAAAACCTAGTTCAACCTTTAGGTTGCGATGTTGCAGATATTGATTCTGATAATGATCTAGATATTGCGTTGTGTGAATATGGAGAAAACAAAATACTATTGTATATGAATAATGGTGCAGGTGTATTTTCTCGCAAAGTTGTAGAATCCAATTTGCCGGAACCTCGAGCGATTAAAATTTGGGATATGGATAATGATGGAGATTCAGATATTATTGTAACCACTACAGACACTAACAATACGCTTGTTTTATATTTAAATGATGGTGAAGAAGTTTTTACAAGTTCTATCCTTGCTGCTGGGCAAAAAAGTTTAGCACTCGAAATTGGTGATTGGGATGGAAACGATACACCAGACATTATAGTTGGATTTGATAAAGGTACCAGTCTTGGCAGCACTAATCGGGACATAGCAGTTTTTCTAAATGATGGGCAAGCCAGTTTTATTGATTCTACATTAATAGTTCTTTCAGAGCGCACTGACGTGCTTAGACTTGTAGATGTAGATAAAGATAGCGACCTGGATATTGTTTTTGGTAGTGGATCAGGAGGTATTTTTCCATTGCGATTAGGTCTGAATATAAATGGCACTGTTGAAACAATAAAAGATATTACAGATAGAGCAGTACGAGTATATGGAATTGATGCTGCTGACATTAATGAAGACGGTATTATTGATATTGTTGCATCAGATCAAGTTAATAGTACAAATAACTTGTTACTTTTAATTGGAAGTATTGGGACTGCTATATCAAATAATACTAACATAAAACCAAATACATTTGCTCTATATCAAAATTATCCAAATCCTTTTAATCCATCGACTAATATTCGCTATGAAATTATTAAATCAGATAAAGTTACACTCGCAATATTTGATTTACTCGGACGTAAAGTTAGAACGCTAGTAGATGATATAAAACAGGCGGGCTCATATAATGTACATTGGGATGGTAGAAGTTATGCTGGAACAATTTTACCATCGGGATTATATATAATGCAAATTAAAAGTAACAGCAAGCAAATTTCTCGAAGGATGCTTTTATTGAAATAGTAAAATATATTTAATAGAATAAATTATGAACTATACTCAAAAAATTGTTATAACAGTAAGGCCTGAAGTGATATTTAAAGCAATAACTCAACAATTAAATGATTGGTGGGGAAAAACAGATTCTGCGGTTGCAAAAGTGGGGGATGAATTTACGACAAGCTTTGGAAATGCATTCTGGAAATTTAAGATATTAGAATATATGCCTAACGAAATACTTACCTGGTTATGTGTTGATGGTAAGCCAGAATTTAATGCTGAGTGGATTGGTACAACAATTAATTGGAATATTTCTTTAGTTGAGGGGAAAACAGAATTATCATTTACTCATGATGGGCTTACCCCAGAATTTAAATGTTATGATATTTGTGCACCAACTTGGGATATGTTTATTACTTCTAGCTTAAAAAGTTTTATTGAAACTGGCATTGGGAAACCACATCAATCCTAATATTTGTTACTATTTAATTTCTTACTGATAATATAAAACCCCAAAAATCTGAGGTTTTATTGAAAGAGAATTAGTGAGTTATCTTTATTTGTTTTTTCCAATTGGCATCTGCCATCGTATGAATATTATCTTGATCTTTATCCCACATCATTTTAGTGTTCATTTGCTTTCCTTCATATTTATCATTAAAGAAAAGAAAAAGTTTGCCGTCAATTACTTCGAAAGTTTCTGGATTCGAAGGAACCTTCATATTTTTTGCTCCCATTCCAAATGCACAATAGCCACCATACTGTGGCATATATTTCATTGGGTTCTTTTCAAACAATTCTTTGTTATCATTACTAGCAAAGTAGAATGAAGCATTATCAAAAGTAACTGTATGTTTTTCGCTACCTTTTACAGCTTTATTCGTTGTAAAATATGAAACTGCATCGTAACCTTTAATTGCTACATTGTGATCATCGATAAAACATTGTGACTCTTTTTGAGCTAATGTGAAACTTGAACTTAAAACAAATAATGACAAAAGTATTATTAGAAATATTTTGATCTTCATTTTTCTCCTTGTAAAAATATTATGATTTGAAATTGTATCTCATAATACCGTGAAAGAAGAAAATTATTTGTCAAGCAGACGTCAAATTAAATTGTTCAAGAAAATTGATAAAAATTAGTAATTCCCAAAGTGTGAAATTTAAGTTAAATAGATTTCTTTTCCAGCTCTAATAACCATTTCTTTCTCCAGAGTCCGCCTCCGTAACCGGTCAAATTTCCATCAGATCCAATTACTCGGTGACAAGGAATAATAATAGAAATTTTGTTCATACCATTTGCGTTGGCAACCGCTCTAACTGCCTTTGGTTTATTTAATTCTATGGCTTGTTCCTGATATGATCTTGTTTTACCAAATGGAATATTTCGTAACTCATTCCAAACTGATTTTTGGAATTCTGTTCCAGGATAAAATAGCGGGACAGTAAATATTTTGAGTTTCCCATCAAAATATTCTACTAGTTCTTTTTTTAGCAAATCAAAATGTTTATTTGGTCCTTGTATAATAGTTGCATTCAATCTTTTTGCTAATGACGTAAATTGTGTCTCTAACATTTTTCTATCGCTAAACTCTAATAAACAAATTCCTTCTTCTACTGCACACACAAACATAGTTCCAAGAGGAGTTTCAATTCTTGTTAAATCAATAATATTTTGTTCTTTACTTTTAACAGGTGAAACTCCAAAAATTGATTTGAATGCATCAGTAAACCCACTAAGAGAATCATATCCACTTTCAAATGCACTTCTAGTAACATTTTCACCATTTTTAATTTTCTTGAATGCACTGTTTATTCTAAACATTCTTTGATAAGCATGAAAAGTAATGCCATGGTTTTTTAAGAACCATCTACGAATTTTACTTGGCTCCAATCCTCTTTGTTTTAAGTCCCAATCCTTAAACTTCAGTGAAGGATTTGCGCTTAATTCGTTGATAATATTCTGTATAAAATCTGGAGTAGCATCTAAGCTGTCCATTGGTTTGCACACTTTGCATGGTCTGTAACCGGCCAAAATAGCTTCCTTTGTTGAGTTATAAAAATCAACATTCTTTTGTTTCGGTTTTCTTGCGGTACATGTTGGTCTGCAAAAAATACCTGTGGTTTTTACTGCAGCAATAAAACTTCCTTCAAATGAGGAATCTTTATCTACTAGTGCTTTATACATTATTTCATCAGTTAACATCATTTCCCTTTATTATTTGTCTAATTGTCATTACGAGCATTATTTCGTGATAAATCTTTCACTTGAGATTGCTTTGTAAAAAAATACGATAGCACATTTATAATCTATTATAAATGTAAGTATTTGAAGAATTTGCTTACAACCGAAAAATTAACATATATATATTATAAGAGAAGACTATTATGAATTCTTATTTAACTTATTTTATCACTATTTTAACATCCCAAAGTTATTCTATTAAACAAAAATTTAAGTAATTGAAAGTCTGTATTGCAGAAAAACCGAGTGTTGCCAAGGAGATAGCTAGTATAGTTGGGGCAAATTCACGTAAAGACGGATATTACGAGGGGAATGGTTATCAAGTTACCTGGACGTTCGGGCATTTCTGTACACTTAACACTCCTGATGATTATCAACCAAGCTGGAAAAAATGGTCACTCTATAACCTGCCAATGCTTCCTGTAAAATTTGACACAAAACTAATAAATGATAAGGGCGTCAAGAAACAATTTAATATTATCAAAAATCTTTTCGAAAATGCCGTACTGATTATAAACTGCGGTGATGCAGGACAGGAAGGAGAGCTTATCCAACGCTGGGTAATTAAGCATGCAGGATATAAAGGAAAAGTTAAGCGATTGTGGATCTCTTCCTTAACCGAGGAAGCAATAAAGGAAGGATTTAAGAAGTTAGAAGAATCCGAAAAATATGATAATCTTTATTATGCCGGGAGTTCAAGAGCTATCGGAGACTGGCTTCTAGGAATGAATGCAACTCGTCTATATACACTTAAGTATGGTGGCTATAAACAAGTTCTTTCAATCGGCAGGGTACAAACCCCAACTCTAGCATTACTTGTACAGAGACACAAAGAGATAACACAATTCGAATCAACTCCTTATTGGGAATTACAAACTATATATAGAGCTACTACCTTTAATTGTGAGGAAGGTCGTTTTGAAAAGAAAGAAGATGGAGAAAAATTACTTGAACAAGTAAAGGACAAACCACTTACAATTCTATCTATCAATAAGAAAAGGGGGAAAGAACAACCTCCAAGATTGTTTGATTTAACAGGATTACAGGTGCACTGCAATAAAAAATTTGGTTATACAGCTGATAAGACTCTGAAAACTATCCAAAAACTTTATGATAAGAAACTTGTTACTTATCCGAGGGTTGATACTACATATTTACCGGAAGATATGTACCCGAAAATTCCGAATACTATTGAAAAACTTAAAGGATATGAAAAATTCACGAAACCTCTTTTAGAAAAAGAGATAAAAAAAACTAAAAAAATATTTGATGATAAAAAGATAACAGATCATCATGCTATTATCCCGACAGGCATGGTTCCCCAGAATCTATCTAAAGATGAGTTTAATGTTTATGATGCAATCACCAGACAATTTTTAGCCGCGTTTTATCCCGAATGCCAGGTTGCCAATACTCATGTTGAAGCTGAAGTGGATGGAGTAAAGTTTAAAGCTAAAGGTAAAGAAATATTGGAAGAAGGTTGGAGGGTATTATTTCCGAAAACTAAAAAGTCGAAAGAGGATAAAGAAGCTTCTAATGAAAAAGAGGGGGAAGTGAAAATTCTCCCTAAATTTGAAAAAGGCGAATCAGGCCCGCAAGAACCATCATTTTTAGAAAAACATACCAAAGCACCTAATAATTTCACAGAAGCATCATTACTTAGGTCGATGGAGACAGCTGGTAAAAACGTTGAAGATGAAGAATTGCGCGATTTGATGAAAGCAAACGGCATTGGAAGACCTTCAACACGTGCTGCAATTATCGAAACTTTGTACAAGAGGAACTACATAAAACGAAATAAAAAGCAGATATTAGCTACCGAAACAGGTATTCAACTTATTGATACAGTTGAAAATGAACTGCTTAAATCAGCTGAACTCACCGGACAATGGGAGAAAAAACTTCGTGAAATAGAGCAAGGAAAATATAGTGCAGGTAAATTCATCAATGAGATGAAAGCTATGATCGAGCAAATAGTTCGTGAAGTAAAAGCAGCGAAAGACCGTCCAAAAATATCAGCAGTAATTGAAAAGAAAGAAAAAATTATTGCAAAAGAAAGTTCTAATGAAGAATTGATAAATTCCATTTGTCCTAAATGTAAAGAGGGGAAATTATTAAAGGGGCAGAAAGCTTTTGGCTGTAGCCGCTGGAAAAATAATTGTAAGTTCCGTTTACCCTTTGAGTTTATGAATAAAAAACTATCAGAAAAACAGCTATATCGATTATTACTTAAAGGATCGACTGTTCTACTGAAGGGCTTTTTACATAATGATAAGAAAATAAATGGAATTATTTCATTTGATAAAAATTACGAACTTTTATTTGAGGAAAGGGAAGTAATTGAAACAAAGAAAACTCCGGATGAAGTGATATGCCCTAAATGTAAAAATGGAAAAGTAATTAAAGGAAAGACAGCCTATGGTTGCAGTAAATGGAAAGAGGGATGTAGTTTTAGAGCAGCATTTGATTCTCCTCTTGGATTAAAGTTGTCTCGAAATCTGTAACTTGCAAGAAATGAACATGAAAACGAAGTATCTTTCTCTTTCTGAAATTTGCGTACAAAAGAACAAAGTTGCTAATTTTGTTTCTCAAAACCTATAGTCATTAGCTTTGAATTAATTTTGCGTTAAAGCTTTGGCTATAGCATCCTTAGCTAGAGGACCCATAACTTTATATCCGGCTTTGTTTGGGTGAACTCCATCACTTGTGTAGTCAGCGATAAGACCATTTTTTTCATCAACCATGGAAGCAAAATAATCTAAATATAAAATACCATTTTTATCAGCATAAGCTTTTATCATTTTATTCAATGCCGGAATCTTTTCATTAGGATTTAGCCCGGGACTCCATGGATAATCAAAGGCTGGTACTACTGAAGAGAGGATAACTTTAATACCATTAACTTTTGCAAGTTCTGCCATCGAAAAAATATTATCTGTAATCATTTCAAGTGTTGATGGGCCTGTATTACCGGCTATATCATTAGTCCCAGCTAAAATGACAACAACTTTTGGTTTTAGATTAATAACATCGGACCTAAATCTAATTAACATCTGCGGAGTTGTTTGTCCGCCAATACCACGATTAATATATGGATTATCCTTGAAAAATTCGGGACAGAAATTACTCCATCCTTCAGTAATTGAATTACCTATAAATACAACCCGGTTCTCATCCGAAGAGGGTAGAGCGAGTTGTGAATTTTCATTTTTGAATTGGTTTAAATTTGCCCAATCCTGTGCGAAAGATAAATCGGTAATAAGCATAGTTAATAATATTATTTTGATGGTAAAATTTAATATTTTCATAATATGAAGATACACATTTGGTAATTTGAACGCCATGTTGACATAAATAAGTGAAAGATAAAACTTAAGAATAATTTTTTTTGTTACTCAAGTTAATGTGTTAGTGCTACTCTTCCATTAGAAATACTTTTCAGCATATTTAGCATAAATTTATTTTATTATCAATTATTTATAATAATACTTCTAATTTTCTTAATATGTTCATGTCCAATTCTACAACAGCCTCCAACGATATCAGCGCCTAATTCTATCCATTCTTTTGCCTGATCTACAAATATTATTGGATCAGAAGATTTCGACCAAGTCTTGTTCTTGGCATTATAAACTTCTCCTGAATTAGGATACACGACAATTCTTTTTTTACCTGATTTCGACTTAATAGATTTAATGAGACTAGAGATAAATTTTGGCGGTGTACAATTAACTCCTATGGCAAAGATTTTGGGATGAGTTGAAAAATATTCAACGGCTTTTTCAATATCTGTCCCATCGTTGAGATGCTGTTCATCTTTACAAGAGAATGATATCCATGATGATTTTTTTGCTTGCTTCAAAATATCCGCTAAAACTTTGGCCTCTTGAAAACTTGGGATAGTTTCACAAGCAAAGAAATCTGCATTTGAATTATCTAACAATCTAACTCGAGATATGTGAAATTCCCTCAGTTCTTCATCTGACACACCATAATTACCACGATATTCTGAGCCATCTGCTAAATATGCTCCATATGGTCCAATACTAGCAGCAATTAAGGGTTTAATAACTTTAGAACTTGATGTCATAAAACGGTTAACTGCATCTTGAGCTAGTTGCACTGATTTTAGTATTAAACTCTCGGCGGTAATTCTATCGTATCCAATATCCATAAATCCAGGGATGGAAGCTTGGTAACTGGAAGTTGTAATGCATTGAGCACCCGACTTAAGATAGGTTGAATGGGTCTGAATGATAGCCTCAGGGTTTGTATCCAACAGCCTTGCCGACCATAATTTGTGTTTTAAATTATGTCCTGCTTTCTCCAGCTCATTGGAAAGGCCACCATCTAATATTAAAGGATACTTAATATTCATTTATTCACGTCAAATGATTTAGGATTAGGTATATCTATTGCAATTAAAATTGGTAGGAGATCAGATAGATGTTTATTCAGATACATTATATCAGCAACGTTATAATATAGAATATTTTAGGCCTGTTTATACTCATCCTCTAATATGGAATAAATTCTTTGAGATCTATATCCATTATCTGTTTTAAATTTATCTCTTAACAAAGCTTCCATTATAAAATCTTCAGACTCATATAAATTGATTGCTCTTTCATTATCATCATAAACATCAAACCATAATCTATGGAATTTAATTTTTTCGAAACACAATATTTTTAATAATTGTATCGCCTCTCTGCCAAATCCCATACCTTTTTCATCTATTGTAAGTCTTCTGAATTCAAGAACGCTATGAACACTTTCTAATCCGAATAATATCATATGTCCAACGAGTTTATCATTGTCCAATTTTCTTATTGATAAGTGCAGACAATCTCTATCATTCAAGAGGGTCAAATGTTTGTCTTTAGAATATTGGTGTACAAATAGGTCGTTAGATTTTTCAAAAAATATAATCTTATCGATGTCTGATGGAATAGTATTGATAAGTCTGATATTTTTTCCCAAGAGATCAAATTTCATAATTTATTCCATTAAGTATTACTAAATATCATTTTTTTTGATGAAATAATAAAATAGGTAAATATATTTTAGTAATTATATCAGTTTTTATAGGTTATTATTATGTTTTTCTGCAGAAACTATCAGCACATCAACCTTCAATTTTAACCCATTAACTTCTCGATCCGGTTCTTCCTTTTCCAAATATTTAGTCACCTTAAAATTATTTGTTATTAGCAAATCAATTATATCACTTTTAGTGAACATGTTAAAACCATACTTCACAAATGGGTATTTTCGCATACTAGATTTTGGCCGTAGTGCAAGAGTTAATTTACCTTTCGGGACTAAAACTCTTCTAATCTCATTCAATACAACTTCAGGAGTATCCCAAAAGTATACAGTATTAATTGAAAATACTCTGTCAAATGTTTCATTGGGGAAGGGAAGTTTATTAGCATTTGTGAAGTGAAATTCAGCTTGAGCAGATTTAATGTATTGCTTATTATTCTTTCGGGCTTGAGCTACCATAATCTTTGAGTAATCACATCCAAAATATTTTATGTTTTCATTCATTGAAAGAATCTCTTTTACAAAAAAACCATTTCCCATTCCAATTTCAAGAACTTGATCATTTTTTCTAAGCTCGAGCATATCAATAGTATACTGGTTTATAAGCTGGTTCCCAACATTCATTTTTTCGCCAGCCTCAATGGCGGATTTCCCTTGAGGTTTTCTTAATTGTTTGGCAATATATTTATAAAGTTCTTCACTCATAATTATTCGGTTCAATTAAGTCAATAAGATTTCCGTATAAGTCAGAAAATACTGCAACAGTCCCATATTTTTCAACCCTAAGTTTTTCTTTAATTTCAACTCCTTTAGAAATCAGATTTTCATAATCTCTTTTAATGTCATTTGTATGAAGAAATAAAAATACACGTCCACCAGTTTGATTTCCAATTCTACTTTTCTGTTCCTCGTTAACCGCTTTAGCTAAAAGTAGACAGATTCCATTATCTCCGGTAGGTGATATTAAAACCCATCGTTTAGTTTCACTTAGTTTTGTATCTTCGACAGTTTTAAAATTGAGTTTTTTAGTATAGTACTCAATCGCCTTATCGTAATCGTCAACTAAAAGTGTTACATTTACTAATTTCTGATTAATCATAGAGCTCTCTTTTTAATCAAAAAAAACAAATATTCTAATAAGATGAATGAAATTGAAAATGGGAATTCCGGTCGTTGTGTGATTAATTCAATTCTAATTTTGCGGGATTGGTAAACCATGTTGTTTTAAAAATGATAGTTTATCCCAATAACCTCGTTGAAACATTATTTTTCCATCCACGATTTGAAAGAATCCACATCCTCTTAAGCCTAATGGATCTTTCCATTCAAGTATTGCCCATTTACCTTCTTCAAAAAGATTCTCAATTATGCAGGTCATTTTGGCGTTGGAAAATTCATCTGAAAACATTTTTTTAATTGCCTCTTTTCCATTTACCGGCTCATTTGCTACTTGGTGGTTAATCGCGTTTTCATGATAAAGTTCAGCCAATTTTGCTGCATCACCCTCATTAAATAACTCAACCCAAATTTTTATTAATTCTTTAGGTTCCATAATGTATTTTAAATTATTATAAGAAAAATAAATCTATTGACTTAAATCTAAATATTATTTCGGTGATATTTTACCATCTGTAAAATAAAAACTCAACATTCGATAAATCCAATGGGTTTTCTAACTAATTATTTTTAGATAAAATATGCACCATACGGGGTTCAATAAGTTATAATGTTGAGATGATGTTAAATAAAAATAATGAGTTCTCAAATTATTTGTGGCCCCCTTATGGCGCATTATGTATTATAATGAAAATTTAGTTACTCTCTCCAATGTTCTAGTTTATCCAATTCTTTAGCACAAATAACTTGGCCTTTACTAACTGATAATCCTTTTGTATTCAACGATTGGACCATCCAAGCATTGGCATATTCATCGGGTATCGGATATGGTGCAGAAAATCCAATTTTATCGGCATTGGGAATAAAACCAAATTTAGGATAATAATCAGTATGTCCTAAGACAAAAACCAACTCAGATCCCATTTCTTTTAATCTTTTTAATCCATCAATTATCAACATCCCGCCAATTCCTTGTTTTTGGTATTCAGGTTTAATAGCCAAAGGTGCAAGAATATGAAGCAAGGGTTGACTTGAAATTTTATTTATATGTACTCTCGTAAACAAAATATGCCCAACTGCTTTATTCATGTGAAATGCCAATAATGAAAGGATTGGCTCAGCAGTTTTGTCTTTTAAAAGGTCAGCTGTTAATTTGGCTTCTTTATCATAACCAAATGCTTGTTCTTCAACCTGCATAATGTCGTTAAAGTCTTTGATTCCTGTCTCTCTGATTAGAATATCTTTTACACTCAATTTTAACCTCATGAAATTTATTAATATTAGATATAATTTAATGTACTATGTTGAATGTGGCTGTTTGTTATTACTTAAAATTACTCAAGTACATAAGCTCTTCAATTCATTGAGAATATCTAGCCGTCCACATGTAATTCAATAACAATACTGTTTTCCAGTATAGAATATTGCATTACTTCAACAAAAATGTATTATTGATAAATGTATGTTTTTAAAGTATCTACATGAGCCTTTTAATAATTTAGCTTTAGTAATACTTTAACAGGTTAGTTGACAGGCGAAATGTAAATCCCCATAAACTTAATCTTAGGAGATTTGTTAATTTATTCTTACCTGTCTTTTATACCGAGAACAAATGTCTCGAAGTAGTGTATTTTAAATTTTTATTCATGAACTACAAATTTATATATTCTTAAATTAACCAACAAATAAAATTTAATTTATTCCAAATTCTATAAAAAATTCATCAAGTTCTGTTTTATAAAGTGTCTTAATACTTCAATTTCCCAATTACTCATAACTGGTGGGTAAATGATTCCCAGTTATATATCGTATAAAAAATGATAGAATCGGTTTATTCTATATTAGTTGTTTTTTACAATTCCGTTAGTTTTTGGCGACACTTTAAAAGCAAAATTTATTCAGTTTGTTCCTGGGTTTCAAGTCCAAACAAATCATAAGGCGGTACGCTAAAGCTATTATTAAATAGGGATACTGTTAAAAATATGTATGCAATAAATGCAAAAACAATAAGAAATTGAGTCATGGAAGTTTTTTGAATATCTTGTTTATTTTTAACATCGCAAACTTCTCCTGGACAGTATTGAGCTTTATCTTTGAAAAACCAACCATAGAAAATACATCCAATACAAATACCGAAAGCTGATTCAAAGAATAAGAAAATCAAGCAAATTAAGCAGATTAATCCGGTTATTGGGCTATATGCATTTACTATTACCTGAAGAACCAACATTATTGTTCCTAAGGCTATACCAATGATCCAAGCAAATTTTTTCTGCGCAGCACCAACATATTCTGGAGTTTGATTTCTTACGATCAATCGCCCTAATATTAAAGAGGGAGCATACCTAGGGTTAATAAGTACGCGTATTAAAATATCTGTAAGGAATATTGTAATAGCATACTTTAGCAATAAAAAATCACCTTTAAGTACAACGGTCAATATTGCAATGAACATAAGTAAAAATAGAATTCCTGCTCCTGCTCTTATTTCTCTTTCATTTAATACTGGAATGTTATAACCTTCAACATTCTCTCCGAATTGTATTATTTTTTTCATTTATATCCTTATTAAATTCAATAATAGTAGTTATATGACTTCTAGGCTTTTGACGATTGTTAGTAAAAATAGTTGCAAATAGAATATCCCTTCTGATTAGATAATAGTTCAACTTTAATGTTAAGTTTTGTAAGTGTCTACGAATCTCGCACTCAACTATAACATTTTGTTATTATGTTCCCAGCGATTACTAATTTCCCCTTTCCCTATCCTTTTTCTAGATGACAAAGAGCTACAGCAACCTCTTATAATAAGATTATATTATTTTCTTTGCCACAACAAAATAATTCGTTGGAGAAGGAGATATTTCCTTGGTTTCAACTATTTGAAAATTTCCTTCAGTTATTATTCTTTCTAAATCGGAGATTTTATATAATTTTATTTTTGGCACTAATCTCAATTTACTTCCAATAGATATTATTGTGCCTAAAAGTATTTTTTGCTCTGCTAAACAAGGTGTTGCTGAAATAAATAGTCCTTCCGGTTTTAATAGTTGGTGAATTCTTTGCAGAATTTTATTTTCATCTTCCAAAAGATGAAGAATATTAAACCCTAGAATAATATTGAACGATTCACATTTATATCTCTCATCAAATATTGTTGATTGTGTGAATTTAATATTTCCTATTTTTTGCTCAACAGCTTTTCTTTCTGCAATTTCAATCATTTTGGATGATATGTCAATACCTTGAACCTCTTTCACAAAGTCTAGAATATCAATGGATATTTTACCTGTTGCACATCCATAATCTAAAACAACATCAGTTTTCTTAAGAAAATTTTTCGATTGTTCAGCTAGCTTACTTACTTTCTGTTTCTCTGGTTTGATCGGCTTATCAAAATTCTTTGCAATTCTATCCCAAAATTTTTCTGATTTATACATTCATTAGCTCAAATTATTATCAATTGTGATCACTACATTTCCCTTTTTGTGTCCTTTCTCTACATACCTATGTGCCTCAACAATTTGTTCTAATGGGTAACTTCTATCCATGACCGGTTTTATCTTTCTAATCTCCATTAGCTCTTTAAGAAAGATTAGATCTTTTGTTCTTTCGGTTGCTGGCCTTAAACCGGTTGCTGCTATCCTTGCCTTTTTATTTCCAAACAATGAAGTCCATAATACTTGCGGAAGAATTGTTACTCCAATACCGGATTCTAAAAATATTCCTTTTTCCGTTAGGGAGTTCTTACAACGCGAAAAAGAAGTCTTACCGACAGTATCAAAAATAATATCATAAGTCTTTTCGGTTTTGGTGAAATCGGTTTTCGTATAGTCAAATACATGATCTGCTCCTAGAGATTTCACCATATCCAAATTTGATGTACTGCATACAGCAGTAACTTCTGTTTCAAAGTGTTTGGCTATCTGAACAGCAGCTACACCTATACTTCCAGAAGCGCCATAAATAAGAACTTTTTGACCGCTCCTAATTTTCCCTTTATCTCGCAAAAATGGCATTGCTGTTAAAAATCCATCAACGCTGGACGCGGCTTCTTCAGAAGTTATATTTTTTGGTAATTTTGCAATTACTCCGTTTTCGGGGATACATATAAATTCTGCATTAGCACCAAAACGAGGACCTGCTGTGCCAAAAGCCTTATCTCCTTCTTTAAATAAACTTACATCTTTACCTACTGCTTCAATTTCGCCTGCTAATTCTTCTCCTAATGTAATAATCTTTGGTTTTAGTATGCCTGTAAATAGTCTTGAAAATAGAGGTTCACCTTTTCGAAAAGTACACTCTGTTGCCGTTACAGTTGTTGCATGTATTTTTACTAAAACTTCATTGTGCTTTGGAAAAGGTTTTACTACCTCTTCAAGCTGAAGAACTTCTGGTGAACCGTATTTTTTATATGTAATTGCTTTCATAGATTTCCTATCCTGGTTTATTTAGTATTGTACTAAAACGTTATTCCTCATCATTACTGAAGAATCTGCTTTGTTAGAAGCGTGGATGTATAATGTTCAAAAAATATTTTTGTCGATTTCTAAAATTGTGCGAGTGTATTAATTAACTTATCGCAGCCGCCATTATTTATAAATATTGTATGATCTTCTACCGATTTGAAACACTTTCCTGATATGTTATTACATAATATTTCATAATCAGTTTCAGCGTAAAATTTTTCCAGCATTTCTTCTGCATCTTGATTGTGAAAAGCAGATTTTTTATTTTTTCTACACCAATCGAGAGTTTTCATCCATATTGCAGTACTCAAAGCGCCGCAGGCATTCCCACATAAACCAAGTCCTCCGGCAAATCCGGCAACCATAACCATCTCCTCGTCACTGGCTCCCATTTTTTTTGCAACTTCAGAAGCGCAACTCATAGGTACTTGGGGTAAATCATTATGTTCTTTGGACAATCCCTCTTCAGCTGATTGAACAGCTTCCGGTGCCCAATCTTGAGCGAGATTGAAGCATGACAAAAATTTAGCAGAAAAAAAGTATTTTGCCATACTCATTTTACTTGACCAATCACAGTTGGTTATGTCATAACATTCAATACTGTTAGTCCTCTTTGTAAAGGACTCCATAATGTGATGAGTCGATTTTATGGCTACACCAATAGCTTTATCTCGGTCATCAAATCTACGAAAAGCTTCAGCTCCCGCAGCCAACGATGCTCCCCATAGCATCCCGCATTGGTATCCCTGTTTGTATATTCCACCTGCAAGCGGGTCTGCGGCACGTTCCTCTGGTTCTCTTGGATTGTCAAATTTGCGGTTTAATAAATAACAGTAGGTGCGTGAGCAAGTCCCTAATTTTCGAAATAATTTTTTTATATCATTTCCATTCGTTTTCATAAATTTTAACTCCTACAGGTTTTGCTAAAAATTATTTAAGTATCCTCTTCGGATAGATAAGAGAAGACCTCTTCCAAGGGTGTGTGGAATACACGAGCAATGCGAAAAGCCAATTCAAGAGAAGGGGAATATTTCCCTTTTTCGACTGCTACAATTGTTTGTCGCGTTACACCTACTTTGTCAGCCAATTGCTGCTGTGTCATTTCATCTTGATTAAAACGTAATTTCCGGACGTTATTACTAATAGAACGTTTGCTCATTTTAAACTCCCTTATGATAAAAAAAGAGTTTTGAAATGTCGCCTACAATATTTCCAATAAACATAGAAAAAATAATTAGGAAGAAGACCATATAAGATTCCATCCCCAATGCTAAAGCACCCATAGAACCGACAAACCCTACGCTGAATGTAACAACAAATATTTGCAGTCCTTTTAACTCTATAAATTTGTCGCGTTCATCAGACATAGTATTTTCTTCTTCTTCTTTTGTAATAATTGCATTAATAATGGCGAATATAATATTCATTATAATGGTAACAACAATACTTGCCCCGATCATTACAAAAATACTCTTACCTACAATACTGCTTGCATCCGGGCCATCCAAGCTTCCTTCATGATGCATCTCAAACATGTAGAAACCATAGACTGCAAAAACTATAATTGAGGTGATTAAAGATATATAAATATTTTTTTGTTGATATGACATGCTTTCCTCTTCTTGTCTACTAGATTTTACTATTTGTAAAAAAATACATACAAAATGTAATAAAAACCATACAGCATGTCAAGTATCTTTTACATCACTTTGTAATATTAGTGTACTTTTCTCATTGTAACCATTCTCCAATTATAATTTTGAATTGTCTTTGGCAACAGTTTACTAGTCAATATAAGTAAAGGGCTTATATCTTCTGATGTCTTTGCATTGATTAAATGGACAATTGGCTTAATTTAGCAAATTACAAATAATCATCTAACGTATCTTATTATCATAATAGAAAGCTTTAATAAGAAACATTCTTTAAGAATGATATAGAAGATATTCTAGAGTAAAAAGTCTATCCAATAATTATTAATCTACTAGATAGACTCAATAAGAATTGTGATACAAAAGTTTAAGTTTAACACCAATTTAATTAAAATGCGTATCCGAGTGAAAACTCACCATAAAATGGACCTAAAAAATCATATTCGTTTTCAAATTTATTTAGCGTGTTTTTATATGATACATTATCAGGTTCGGTTTCCTTACTATTATTTGCAAATCCGTATCCGAATGCTAAAGTTATATTAAAACCACTATTCCATACCCATCTTTTCCCGGCATTCAGCCCAAAAGTAAATTCAGGCAAGGTAAAATCAAATTCTTCTGAAGCCGTATTGCCAGTTCCTTTGTAAACTCTATATCTTGCAAATGAACCGAGAAATATTGATTCCAGAGCTCCGGAAAAATGATAACGGTAATTCAATATAATACCATACCCATTCGCATCAATTTTGTCACCTGAAAAAGATTCAGAAACCGATTCATAATCCAAACGAATAACTACTCCATGGTTCTCAGCAAATAGATGTTCAAAGTTAAATGAATATATCCCAAAGATAATGCCGCCTGGACACATGTTAATAGAATTGTTAAAATTTTCACTAGAAGAGTTTAACTCTAATATCGGCGTTGTTTCAATTTTTTGAGCAAATACCGTGCAACTTAGCATAATGAATAGAATGAATATGGCTGAGCCTTTCGACTTACTTCGTGAATAATGTTTAATACTGCTTTTCATTTTAGTTCCCATATATTTCTTATGTTTGTTTATTTCCAATAGTTACTACTACCTTTCCTCGAGCGTGTCCCCGCTCAACATACCGGACAGCCTCAGCAGTTTCACTAAATGTGTAACATTTATCTATAACAGACTTAACTTTACCTGATTCAACGAGTTCTTGTAAAACTTTTAAGTCCTCTTTATTTATATTGGCTACTTCCATTACACCAATTTGCTGATGTCCGAAACTTGAAATTACTGGTCCCATTATCATTGCTCTAAATATTAGAGAAAGTGAAGAAAACCCAATAATGACACATATTCCATTACGAGTTAAAACTCTTTTAAAATCTGATACCGGATAATTTCCAACATTATCAATAATCAAGTCATACGATTTCCCGAGCTTTGTGAAATCTTCCTTAGTGTAATCAACAACATTGTCTGCACCAATTGAACGAACCATTTCCATATTTCTTGTACTGCATACTCCGGTCACTTCAGCTCCATAGGATTTTGCAATCTGTACTGCATACGTACCCACACCACCTGAGGCTCCATTTATTAGAATCTTTTGACCTGCTTGAATTTTTCCTTTATCTCGAAGTCCTTGAAGGGCGGATATAGCAGCAATTGGTATTGCCGAAGCTTCTTCGAATGAAATATTTGACGGTTTCTTTACTAGATTATTTTCTCTTACAGATACATACTCAGCAAAACCTCCAAAACCGGCTTCACCAAACACTTCATCATCTTTCTTAAATTGGGTTACATTATTGCCAACTGCTTCCACTCGTCCAGCCACATCAGCACCAAGAATCTGCTTTTTTGGCTTGAACAATCCAAAGGTTAGACGAAGCAAGAAAGGTGTACCTCTAAGGTGATGCCAGTCCCACGGATTTACAGAGACAGCATGAACATTAATAAGAACTTCATTTTCCTTGGGAATTGGTTTTTCTACTTCTATTAACTTAAGAACATCTGGGGAACCGTATTCTGTGTAAACTATCGCTTTCATTTATATTTTATAATTGTATAATGATTTGACGATTGTTTAGATAATAAGTTACATAAATTTGATGCTTTCCCAAAATTTATTTAATCAGAACTAATATTGGTTTATTAAAGGTAATGATAGTACTAATTTGTTTTATCTTATAAATAATTCAACCACCATTTATCTCTATTGTTACTTTTATAGTTGTTAAACCAGCTGGAAATCGGATAAAGCATTGCAATGAGTAATATCCAGACTAAGTAAACAACAACTAATCCAAATCCATATCCTTGAAGTTCAGGTTGGAGAGTCACAAAAACGTCTAATACCATATCTGAGAAATTATACCCGGTTAATATAGCGGCAATTACAGCTAATATGTGTATAGCAAATAAATGAGCAACATAGAAAAACATTGGTACACGCCCAATGATGATGAGCTTGTCAAAAACAATTCCATTCCATTTTTCTGCAAACGCAAGGAATATTAAAGTAGGACCAATGGTGATCAATAAATACAATAGTGAAGGCGGGTACTTTGTAAGACTAAAAAAAGACATTATTGTAAAACTAAATGAGTCATGTACGGACCATAAAATAGAATCACCATAGATGTTAGTTAGTCTTGTAATAATAAAAAGCAAAGTTATCCCAATCCCCATTTGCCATAATTTCTTAATCCGGAACTCAGGAGTTATATTAGATTTGTAAAGTTCCCCAAAGTAATAACCCAGAGGCATCAGAAAAATCCATGGAATCATAGGATAAGCAACGAATACATTAATTCCTCCAATATGCACCATACTTTTCACATGAAGGAATGTCCAGATAGCAGATGTTAAAGTTCCTGTTGGTGCAAATGAATCTAACAAGTTGTGGCCGAATATTGCTAAAACCGAAATAATTATGGTTACCTTTTTTGGCAGATAAATAATCCCGGCAAGAAAAATCATGCTTATACCTAGCACCCATATTACTTGAAGTCCTATTCCTGAATAATCTAGCTTAAACCTCCAAGCCAGCTTGACTACTGTTAATTCAGTGAAAACTAGCCAAAGACCCCTTTTGAGCAGCCAAATAGCTAGCGATTTTTTATCTCTCCGTTGCCCAACAAAAAACGCTGATGTACCTGCTAAAAAGACAAATACCGGAGCACAAAAATGAGTGACAAATCGTGTGAAAAAGAGAGCTTCATTTGTCTGAGTTAAATCGGTTGGATCGAAGAAAAAGGCATCGAAATGGAAATAATCACGGACATGGTCCAATGCCATAATCACCATTACCAAACCCCGTAATAAATCAATTGATTCTATTCTTTTCTTCGTTTGAATATTCATGGATTTATTATCTCATTGAGTAATTGATATTCTTGTAAATTACAAATATTATACATTATGTCCTATTATAATTCTATAAAATATGTTAATGTATATGAAGAGTCCAAATTGATGTCCGAAGGGATATTTTTTTATTTTGCTAATAGGTATATTATCTGAAAATATTAATTTGACCCGACCGTTTCTCTTCACCATTTACTCTAAATATGAATAACGGAATTATTGTGGTTCATAGTAATTATTATAAATCAAAAAACATAAATAGGAGTTAATAATGAAAGCAGTTAGAGTGCAGTACACCGTAAAACCAGAATATGTAGAAACAAATAAAGAAAATATAAAAGCCCTAATGAATTACTTAGAAAATAATCCAATTAATGGAATGTGGTACAAAGCATTTCTCTTGGAGGATGGACAATCATTTATGCACGTTAACATTTGCGATAGTGAAGAAACTATGGGCAAATTAAGTGAAGTAGAGCTATTTTATAAATTCCGAATGGAGTTAAAAGCAAGTGGACCAATTGTTCCTCCAAAATCGGAAAACATCACAATGATTTAACCAGATTAACTTGGCTATAAATCACTAATTGAAATGAACTAATATTTGTAGGTAAATCGGGCCACAATATTTTCGCTGCCTTGTTATAGTATTTCTTTATTTTGGTGTTACAACCAAGTTTCTATAACGAGCCAATGTTGAAGAATGCAACCACAAAGCTATCTTTCCTATCGATTCTTTATGTTTTAGTTCATTAACAATTAGACAAGGTTGCTCTGATCCAGGTAAATATAATTTAGCGGTTTTACCGGCTACTTCAATTTTTACTTTTGTCCATTCACCGGGAACCATATCTATATATGATTCATAAAGTCCCGGATTTTCTTTTCTTAGTCTATACCATGGAAATTCAGGGTGGGCAACATATTGAGCAGTATGATTTCTTTGTAATTGATTGTCCGCTCTGGCATTTGTTGGTCGAAGGTAAAAACAATCATAATTTGAATAATCGGCGGGATTTACACGAAAAGCTACACCTACAAAACCGCGCATTTGAGGAGCTGCGTCAGCGGCCGGTTCACCGGTTAATTCTATTGTGATTGTACCATTTAGGAAATTAACATCCGGAATAACTACAAGTGTTTCGCCATTAATTTTACCCTCAATTTTAGAGACTGCAATTCCTTTTTGCCCATCATGATCAACAACTTCAGCTTTAACATTAATAAATTCTAAACCTTCTGCAGTATTAAGAGGAACCATTTTCTTTTCAGGTTCTACAGTAGATTGTCCTAATACAGTTATGACTAATAAGAAAAAAGATAGTATTAATTTACTCATGGAATAACCTCTAATAATTATTTTGAGTCGTTACAAAAATTTAACTTTAGTTAAAGTTATAATATATAAAAACGATCACGATTAAGAGACAGTAAATTTATATTATAATTGTAAATATTTTTTTTAGAACTATATGAATTTTTCAGCCACCATAAATCAAAAAGATTTGGAATATATTTAAGAATTTACTTTAGTCATTTCCATTATTAGGATTTAATTGAAGTGATTATTAAGTCAACTTGACTTTTTGCTTATTAAGAGCTTATGCGGCTATTATAATATCTTATTATTGTCTAAGTATGGAATCACTATATTCTCCCAAAAAGGTCTCCATTTTTTAATCATATTGTGTCCACCATTCAAAGTGATCAATTTACTATTTAGTGCAACGCTATTTAATTTTTCAGATTCAGAAAATGGAATCAAATTATCATTTCTCCCATGAACAATTAGAATTGGTTTCTCATATTTTGAGACAACAGCAAGGTTGTCAAATCTGTCTTTAACTAAAAATTTTGGCAAATAGTATTGAGCAGCTAATACTCCTACGTCTGTAAATGTTGAGATAAGAATCAGAGCATTTGAAGGACGGTTGTTTGCTAAGGCACATATTGCACCTCCGCCAATTGATTGTCCAAGTAAAATAATTTTGTTTTTATTAATTTCGGGCTTGCTAATTATTAAATCATAACTTTTAATAAAAACATTTGTAATATCTTTTTCGTTTGGTCTTCCATCCGAACGTCCATAACCAGGATACTCAACCAATAAAACTCCTATCCCAATTTCTCTCAATTTTGATACAACACTTAACCATCGGTCGATTACATCACCATTGCCATGACCAACAATGATTAGTGGATGTTTTTTCTCAGAATTTATTTTTATTGGTGGCAAATACCATGTTTCTGTTTTCCCAAAATCATTCTCAATCCATAATTTTGAACTATCTGGAATTCGTTCTGAAATACCATCAGGAACCATTGCATGTTCTACTGGAAATAATAGATTTCGTTGGAGAATAAAAAAGAATACACAATAAGCTATATAAATAATAGCAGCATAGCTAAATATGGTTATAGAATATTTACGATAATTAATATTATTCATTTCACTATTAATATTTTTTTTGCCATATAACGGTTGCCGATAACCCGTCCGCCAGAACTTTTCCGCCATCTTGTTGGGCGAAGTTTTACCGAATTGAACGGCTGATTATGCAGATTTGTTATTACTAGCTAAAATTAATATTGAATCATCTTCCTCAAATTCTTTGTAAATAAATGTTTCAAGAATTGTAAAATATTGTGAAACTAAGTCCAATAATATTTCTTTATTGTGAAAAACAAACAACATACCTTCCATCATAAATTCTTTTTCACCTAACCAGAATGTATGCGCAAATTTTCCATTTGGCTTAATTACATTTTGTTGCTGATTAAAAGAATTCTCTAATTCTTCAAAAGTTAAATGATGTAACACCTTATTTGAAAATATGCAATCGTAAACTTTGTCAGTATTAATTGAGACTGCATCCAATTTTTGAAATGATATATCTGGAAATCTTTTCTTACATCTAAGAAGAAACTCATCTGATAAATCTGATCCAGTGACAATATATTTATTTTGTAAATGAATTATATCATTACCAGGACCGCATCCCAATTCTAATATCGTATCATTGTTCTTCAAATGATTATCTAAAACTTTATAAAGCTCAGAACCATTATATTCATCACACATTTTTTCATACTCATCAACTTTTGATGGATCGTTATAAAAATTCATATCTTCTCCTATTGATGATCTGCCCCACGGCTGGTTATGTGTTTATTTGTTCCTACGTAAAATTCTATTTTGGTTCAAGAGTCATTACATAACCATAACTTTCATTTAGCAATTGGGCAACGTTTGCTAAATCTTTCAACATTTCATCTGTAATTAAAATATAGCCATACATTACTGAATTATAAGATTTAAAGATAGTTGTGTTATATTTTTTTATGTACTTCTCTTGAGTTGCTTTTAAAAATCGTATTCCGATTTCCCCAGCTTTGTTTAATGCAGAGAACATATAACCATTTGCAGAGGTATAAATCATTGTTTTACCTTTTCTCTCAAATCTCGAACACTTTGAAACTATTTCGTCATATATATTTAATTTATCATTCCATTTGCTCATATTCATTCCCCTAACTATGATTCGAATATAAATAATGAATCTAACAAATAACGGCTGGTTTGCTGTTTTTATTTTTGTACGATATTTCCCTTAATTAAAACTGTATCACTTACTGTTGCTTTTAGTCTATGCTTCAATATTCTCTGGTAATCTTCAGAATTATACCAATTATCAAAATCGATTTTGTTTTTAAATTCAATTATTACAGCCCTTGTATATTCCCATTTGCCTTCGAGAATTAATGGTTTTTCATCTAAAGCTAAATAAGTACCATTATATTTAGAAAAGATTTCATCAACCTCATTTAGATATTTTTGATATTCGTCGAGATCATTGATCTTAATATTTGCTAAAAAGTAATAACTCATATATTTTCCCAAACAGCTAACGGAGTTGCTGATAACCTGATCTCCAAAATAAGCAACTTTCTGAACAACGATTGATAAATTTATTAAGTAGTACTTACATTTTCTGAATAAGTACAGAGACTAAATATTTTATTATATAGATTCAAATCCAAGCTTGCCCGCCTTCTTTTTTGGGGTTTACATAAAACACAAAACCTACTTTTTACAACCGATTGCCAAACCGAACAAAGCGGTTGGTTAGGCACTATTTTAAAAGAATCATTTTTTTTGTTTGAGTAAAATTCCCAGTTTGTATTTGATAAAAATATGTTCCTGATGCAACTTTTACTCCGGAATCATTTAAACCATTCCACATAATTAAATAATTCCCAGAACTTTTGTCTTCATTGAGTAATTCTTTTATCATTTGTCCGTTAATATCGAATATCCGTACATTAACTTTATTATGTTCTTGAACTGTATATTGAATTGTAGTAGTTGGATTAAATGGATTTGGATAATTCTGAGAAAGAGAATAGGAGGTAGGTAATTTAAGGTCTTGTTCTACTTTTACAATTTTATCCTCATTAAATACATAACAACCTTCATAACTGATAAACCATATATTATAATATTTGTCAATTTCAATCTCTCTAATACCATAATCGGAGATTTCAAAGACTTCAATATTTTTATTATATTTTATCAGTTTACCTTTGTCCGTACCTATCCATAAGACATTATCTGCTCCCATTGCTATAGACGTAATATTTGAAGTATCAGCATTTAAAACTGAATCAACTTTTGGAAAATCTATGTAAAATCCTTTTTCAAACTTGCTTAATCTTTCACCAAATACAAATATTTGATCATGAATTTTGGTTGCGTATAACGGTTGCCATTCTTCTGGATTAATTGCAATTATACTATCCCCATCATATTTTGTAATACCATATGCGCAAGATGCAACTAATAAAGTATCACCTGTAAAAGGAAGAACATTATTCACACATGGAAAATTTATAGTTTTTATTGAATCATGAGCAAATATTGCGATCTGATCAGCATGAAGTCCGTGTGGCCAAGAATTTATCAGAGCATAATAAAAGGTTGAATCATTCTCAATATAGATGTTCCCAGGCCAATATAATCCGTATTCATAAGCTAAATATTTCCATTTATTTTCAGAATAATAGTAAATCCCACCTCTATAATCATCTGATAGGCTTGTCCATATTGTCCCATTAGGTGAAATCGCAATATCATCTATACTGTATCTTTCGGCTATATCCCATATAGTTGTATCAATTTCCCAGCTTCCACTAAATTTATAAAGTTGTTTTTTATAACTGCCAACTAATATTGAATTGGAAGAATCAATTGCTAAACTGGTTAACTCAGATGATATTAAAGGTGAGTTAGATTCATTATACAATTTTACTTCTTGTGCATTATTTAGATTTAGTGAGATTAAACCGAATAAGATGTATTTAATTATTTTCATTTTTTATTTATCAAAAATTTTCAATGGAATAATTAATTGGAATTGATAAAAAAAAAGTCCTCGAGGGATGCTCACAGCTTGCTCAGATCGTTTTATAGGCATGAGGTTGGAAGGGTCATTGGCAATGAAGTTAGAGTGTTGAGGGTGGTTTGAGCAACTTGTGATATACGTCTCCAAGGATCGGAAAGGTCTTTTCATGATTATAAACATTAAATTCTAGGAGGCCACTTTTTTCGTCTCTATATATACTCTCAATAATTCTAGTGTTTCTGTAATATCTTTGTGCTCCTCTACTTTGATTAATCCTCTTGACTTTTGCACCTAATTAGGAGGTTATTACTATTTAGCTTAACCGAGCATTTTTATAAGGTTTGATTTATAAGTTTGACCGATAGGAATTTTATCCTTAAGAATGACTACTCTGTTACCATCTATCTCATCTATCTTATCTAGAGCTACTATATAGGATTTGTGTACTCTGGCAAATTTATTTTGGGGAAGTTTTACTTCTAGTTCTGATAACTTTTCTGCTACTACTAGAGTATTCCCTTGGTTAAAAACCTTTACAAAATTGCCATAACCTTTTATGAATAATAATTTGTCGTAATTCATTTTATGTATTTTTTTATCAGCTCTAAAGGTTATGAAATCCTTGCTGGTTCCAATAATCTCAGAGTTATTATTAGGAACAATTTTTAATTTATTAACAGCCTTCAAGAATCGTTCAAATGATATTGGCTTTAGAATATAGTCGACTACTGAATAATCGTATCCAGCTAGTGCAAATTCTGAATAAGCTGATGTTATAATTACATTGGGAAGATCTGTTAGAGTATCCAAAAATTGCAGCCCTGTTAAACCTGGCATCTTTATATCCAGAAACAAAAGCTCAACTTTATTATTCAGCATAAAGGAAATTGCTTCTTCTGCATTATAACAGTTATACACCAATTCGAGAGATGAAATTTTACTTATATATTTTTCTAGAACACCGTGTGCAAGAGGTTCATCATCAATTATTATACATCGTATTTTCAAAATTCTATTGCCAAGTTTATTCTATAACTGTTTTCATCGGAAATAATTTTTAATTCATACCTACCTGAATACATAAGATCCATTCGTTTACGAATATTAGTTAACCCAGTACTCATGGACATTTTTTCACTAGCCTTAAGGTGATTAACTGAATTTGAACAATTAAAAATAAGTTTCTGTCCCTCCGTAAAAATATTTATCTCTACATAAAAAACACCATTTGAATTGGTTCCTCCATGCTTAAAAATATTCTCAATAAATGGTAGTAGAATCATTGGGGCAATTATAAAATTGCTTGAAACTTCATTAGCATTTAAGATGACATTCTCGCTCGAACGTAGTCTAAGTTTTTCCATCTCAATATAATCTTTTATAAAATCAACTTCCTGTTTAAGAGAAACTAAATCTTTTTGACCAGCTTCTGTCATATAGCGCATTAGTTTTGAAAGTTTGAGAATTATGTCAGGTGTTTCAGCAGAATTATTAAGACTAAGGGAATATAGATTATTTAATGTATTAAATAAAAAATGTGGATTTAGCTGTGCTTTCAGTAATTGATTCTCTGCAGTAAGGTGCTGATTTTCTAACTTTTGAAGCAGCATTTTCTGAGTATACCCACGTTTAACAAACTTTACAGATGTAGTGATTACTATAGCAATAATTATATCTACACTCCATTGAAGAACATTATTTTTAAGTAGTCCAATTATATTATAAAAATAAAAATGGCATAGAAAAGCACTTAATGTAATTATAGTTATAAGGATTAAAATATACTGCCAATATTTTTTTTTGAAAAGGTATTTATCAAGCAAATAGAAATTAATATAAACGGGAATTGGTATTAAAATGGCAATACTTGTAGAAAAGAGAAGAGAAAGTGCTAAACCATATCCCCCAAAATATGTAATACTAAAAATTGATATCAGAATTGAAAACCAAAATATAAAATGTTGAAAACGTCGAAACTGGACTATTTTATGTAGTCTATTAATATTAATCATGTTCAAAATTGCAGAATAATTTTATTATTTGCAAACAAATGTGACCAACTCAATACAAATTACTATTTAACTAGTTCAAATAGATTTTACATACATATATCATAATAATTTTTCAATCTTAGATTTGCTCTATAATTTTGCTTGTACAATTTAATGGAGTTTCTAATGCATAAATTAACAATAATAATCGTTCTTACATTTTTAATTTGTTTCAAGGGAATTTCAGCCCAAAGTAATAAATTAACGAAATGTAGTTTAACAAAAATACTAGATCAAAAAGAAAAGCAGTATGAATCACTTTGTATTGAGATGAGTAAAGCTCAATGGAATTATTACTCTGATGGGAAAACGGATCAACTGCCAGTAGCAAAAAAAAGATTGAACAAATTTCTTAACGATAAGGATTTTACTTCTTTAATACTGGAATCGTATTCTTTACGAAAAACTTTAGACAATAAGATTCTTGCCAGACGACTAGAATTATGGCGAAATGTATTGATAGGAGCAAAAGTAAATTTTTCTGAGGAAATAGTTGAATTACAAACTGTTCTTGAGAATCATTTAGTAAATACAGAAGAACAAAAATCAGTATCACCTGCTTCTTTGAAAGAACTGACACTAGAACTTATTAAACTTAGGAACAAAAAAGCAAAAGAAGCTGGTTATAATAATTATGTTGAAATGATGCTAGAAATAACAGGCTTGGGAAAAGAATCATTTGATAAACTCGTTAATTCTTTAGAACAACTTTCTAACGAAAAGTATTTAGAATTGGTAAAACAATATAAAGTAAAATCTAATGTGAAAGTTTTTACATTTGGTGATGCACGAAAAATGTTTGTAAAGTATTATCAGGCTTCGTTAATACCTAAGATACCAACTGAAATTCGAGATAGCTTAATAATCGAAACATTCAGTAATATCGGTTTAGATTTCAGTTCATTACCAATTAGTATAAAGCAAAGAAATATGGAAGGTGCGATTCAGGGACAAGGAATAGCCGTAAAAATTCCGAAAGATTTTAGAATTGTAACGGACAATGACGTTTCCTTTTGTGATCTATTACATGAATATGGACATGCAATTCACAGAACAAATTTTAAGGGATCTTCACCATTACTTAAGGGATATGAATGGTGTACAGGGAATGTGAATAATTCGTTTGCTGAAGGCATTGGTGATTTATTTTCCAATATCACAAAAAGTGCAGCCTGGTTATTAAAATACTCCAATTTAACAAAGGAAGAAGTTGATCAGAATAACTCACTCATAGATGAATATAAAGCAGTTTATATTCGTTTTCAAATTATTACATTCCTTCTGGAATATGAGTTATATTATAATCCGGATAAAGACATTCTTGATATTCAAAATGAATTGGTGAAAAAATACCTTTTAGTGGAAGAACCGGTTAAAAGAACAATGAATATTGCGACTCCTCTTATTGTCTCATATCCTATCTATGCCCATAATTATTTAATTGCAGACATAGTTTCAAATTATATTCATAACGAATTACTACGAAAGTATGGGATACGATATACTTTTAATAAAGATATGGTTCATTATATTATTGAAACATATATCGCTGAAGGAGAATACCAATCAACCGAAAAATTAAAAATAATTATTGATGATTTAGAAGAATATATAACGAAGAATTAATTCAGTAGTCAAATGCTAGGGTTCGTAAGATTATCATTGATATACATGAGCTTTGAGAAAAGTCCCAATCTGCTATCGTATGAATCATTAACATTCTCACCAATCACCTAAAAATGATTTTCTGGAATTACATTGGGATGAGCTAGTATTTTTTTTTTTGATCCTAAAGTAATCCAGAAATTGCTACTCTCAATCTTTCTCCATTAACTGAAATACTAAGACTATAATAATTGATTACTTCATCTGGTAATCCGACAACTCTCCTATTCAAATCTTTATCTGGATTAGTAGAAGAATGAAATAATATAAATAATAAAGAAAAAATACTTTTAGCAGATGTTTGAATTAACATTAATCGCCAGATTATTTGTTTTTGCATTCCGGATTGAGATTCTTAGGGCGTTTCACTCTCAGAATGACGAAGTTTATACCTGTTTGGCAAGATATGAATAAATGACTTATTCTTAAAAATTAAAGGATGCAATTAAGTGTTATTAGCAGTCAAGAGTCATTATAGAGAAATTAAAATTCTTGACCTTAAATTTAGTAAATCATGTTATTAGTTCATTAAAAATTTGGGAGGAATCAATTGATTCAGTTCCAACCGTGAACTAATAAAAAAGAAAGTGTTATTAAAAAATATAATTTCTTTATCATTTTTAGCCATATAACGGGTTGAGCGGCTTGATATTTCCAATCAGTAAAAAAACAATT
>SWCC01004774.1_pt1 | contig 31441 bp, 26 predicted proteins | sample 4692971 | NCBI WGS metagenome assembly SWCC01 (sample SAMN10267277, study PRJNA491770) | bioreactor metagenome | isolation source: DHS bioreactor inoculated with subseafloor sediment | place: Japan: off Shimokita Peninsula | collected 2006-08 | reverse complement strand
TATGGTAACTGGAGTAGAGGAATTAGACCAATTACCAACTGGATATGAATTGAGTCAAAATTATCCAAATCCATTTAACCCTAGTACACAAATTAAATTCCAATTGAATGGACAAGAAGATGTATCCTTGAAAATATATAACTTGCTAGGACAAGAAGTAGCTACATTGTTAAATGAAACAATGTCGGCTGGTGTATATGAAGTAAGTTTTGATGCATCACAATTATCAAGTGGAGTTTATATATATACTATCTCTGCTGGTGAGTTCTACAGTTCTAAAAAAATGACTCTTTTGAAATAATATTGTAGTCATATATTTTATTTGAAAAGTCCGGCGTGTTTTGCCGGACTTTTTTTGTCATGTAAAATGTATCGTGTATATAAAATATTAAGAAAGTTAAACTTGCCATAACATTGGCTGCATTGGAATAGGACTTTCTTCTCAAAAAGATATTATAAGTGAAGAAACTCTATTATACCCACAATATAGAGAATAAGAATGATGAAATCCTCACTTCTTTAAATCGTTGCTCACTAAATCTTAAATCTCTGTTATTGATATTAATTCCATCATTCCATAATATTTCAAATTATCGGCAGCAATTTAGTCTTGCTGCCATAATATAGTTTTTCTATATTAAATAATAATTTTGGGGAAATCATCACACCAGACAAATTACTTATTGAGAAACTGAAATTGCACTTTAAAAACAATGAAATTTTTAAGACATCTGACATTCTTGAATTCTATTCGAAGATTGAACCAAATATAAAACGATCTACAATTAATTGGCGCGTTTATACACTTGTTCAAAAGAAATTCTTAAAAGAGTTGGTAGGGGTGAATTAACTCTGGGCGTCGATAAAAATTACGTACCCGAGATTTCACCTAAAATGAAATCTATTAATAACAAACTGAAAAAAAAATTTCTTTATATAGATATATGTCTCTGGAATACATCTTCTATAAATGAGTTTATAGTACATCAACCAGGTAGTTTTTATCTAATTATTGAGGTGGAGAAAGAAGCAGAACAATCTGTATTCTATTTTCTGAGAGAACTACAATATCATGTATTCATAGATCCAACCGACTAAATCTTAGAAAAGTATCTGCTTTCGAATAAAGAAGCCATTATCATAAAAACTTTAGTAACAGAAGCTCCTATTCAATCCATAAATGGATATTATAACATTTCATTAGAAAAATTATTAGTAGATATCTTTTGTGATCACGTAGTTTTTTTAGCTCAGCAAGGTGCTGAAATGCGAACAATTTTCAAGGAGGTATTTACACAATACTCAGTCAATCAAAGTAGAATGCTCCGTTATGCAAACAGAAGAAGGAAAAAAGAAAACTTACAAAAATATTTGTCTACATTTCAAATTTACGGCAGTAAAAGTTCATATTTTCAACATCACTTCTAACTATGTAACTTACATTATAGATAAGAGGATTATTTTCCTGAAAACTTTCTGATTGAAATAGTGCACTATTTTCCCAAAGAGATTTAATAAATAAAATTTTATCCCTATTATTGTGCAAATAATAATCTCGTTTTTTAAAACTTTACAAAGATTCCTTTTATGAAAAAAAATACCATTGAAAAAGAGTTTGAAAAAATTGTAAAAAACAAATTTGATGTTTATAATAGTTTATTTCTAAATCTTCCATATCCAAAGGTTAGTAATATTGGGATGCTCATTCCAATATTACACCAAGTTTGCAAAGAGGGATTAGAACAAGGGAAAGTGCCAAATGAGATTATGGACACTTTTTTTACTGCTCACAATCATATAAAATCGGAAGAAGAAAAAATTGATTTTATGTTTAGAGTAATTCAGTATGTTGAGCGCCAAGTTGTACTTTATGATAGTGTTGAAGACTCTGGCTTTAATAAACTGATTAGACTTGAAAACAATTTATCGTTTAAAGATTATATCAATCTTGCAAGCAGTAGAAATATTTCAGATCAGTTTTTAGATAAGCTTTCCACTTTTAGTACACGTATAGTTTTTACAGCTCATCCAACACAATTTTATCCGCCGTCTGTTTTGGATATCATTTCAAAATTAAGGTTACTAATAACAGAAAATAATATAAATGAAATTGATTTAACACTACAGCAGCTCGGACTAACCTCATTAATTAATTCCAAGAAACCAACTCCAAACGATGAAGCAAATAATGTAATTTATTATCTAAGGACAGTTTACTACAACGCTGTATGTGAGTTATACACAGATATTAAAGGGAACTTACCAAACAGTAATTTTGATAATCCTAAAATCATTCAGTTCGGATTTTGGCCTGGCGGTGATAGAGATGGGAATCCCTTTGTCACCGCTCAAACAACTATGGACGTGTCAGACGATCTTAGAATAAGCCTGATGAAATGTTACTATAATGATATTAAGGATTTTGAACACAAATTAACATTCAGGAAACTTGAAGATGACGTTATTGATTTGAAAAATAAACTTTATGAAACAATGATTGATAAGAGAAAAACATTACAATATGAAGAGATAATTAATCCGCTTCAAAAAATTAAGAAATCACTTATCAGCAATTATAACAGTCTTTATTTAGATGAACTAGAAAAATTTATTGATAAAGTAAAAATATTTAAGACACATTTTGCAGCTCTTGATATAAGACAAAATCACAGCATACACAAACAAACTATTGAAGAAATACTAAAGAAAGAAAACTTAATTAAAAGTAGCTTAGACGAATTATCCAAAGAAGAACTAATTGCAATTCTTACAAAGGAAATTATCAAAGTAAATTCTAATGAATTTGATGATAATATTATAAAAGATACAATTATTACCATTTCGCAATTAAAAACAATACAAAGTAATAATGGTGAAGAAGGTTGTAACAGATATATCATTAGTAATTCTGAAGATATTTTCTCCGTTCTATTTGTTTACGCTCTACTAAAATGGTGCGGTTGGCAAAATGATGATATTCCAATGGATATAATTCCACTGTTTGAATCAATTGAAGGAATGTCAAACTCTGAAAAAATTATGACTGAACTTTTTGAAATTCCTGAATATCGGAATCATATTAGTCACCGCAATAACTTTCAGACTATTATGCTCGGTTTTTCTGATGGGACTAAAGATGGTGGTTATCTTCAGGCAAATTGGTCAATTTTTAAAACTAAAGAAAATTTAACCTCGGTTTGCAATCAAAATGATATAAAAGCAATTTTCTTTGATGGAAGAGGCGGACCACCGGCGCGGGGCGGTGGTAAAACTCATCGGTTTTATGCATCACAAAGTAAAAACATTGCTAATCATGCAATCCAGATAACAATTCAAGGACAGACCATAACCAGTAAATACGGAACTAAAGAGCACTTCATACATAATTGCGAGCAATTACTAACTGCTGGATTATCGCATAGTTTGCTGGAAAAGGAAAATGTAATTAGTGAAGAATCACGACTAATTATAGAAGAATTATCAAAAATAAGTTATCATAAATATACTGATCTAAAAAGTCACGAAAGGTTTATTCCTTATTTAGAAAACAAAAGTACACTCAAATATTATGGGGAAACAAATATTGGTAGTCGTCCTACAAAACGGGGAGATAATACAAAGCTTAACTTAAAAGATTTACGAGCTATACCATTCGTAGGTTCCTGGAGCCAATTAAAACAAAATGTCCCGGGTTATTTTGGAATAGGGACTGCAATAAAAAGTTTAATTGATGATGGTAAATTAAGTGAGATGCAAAAATTATTTATTGAAGTTCCATTTTTCAAGGCACTAATTCTAAACAGTATGATGTCCCTAAACAAATGTAATTTTGATTTAACCAGCTATATTAAAAAGGATGAAGAATTTAAGGAGTTTTGGCAGCTATTATTTGAAGAATATAATTTATCAAAGGAAATGGTTTTATTAATTTCTGGTTATAATTTTTTAATGGAAGAAGAACCGATTTCGAGAAGTTCAATTGAGATAAGAGAAAAAATTGTTTTACCATTATTGGTTTTACAACAATCGGCGTTGCAAAAAATTGAAGAAGAATCTTCGTTTAAAAATAGCTATGAAAAAATTGTTAAACGGTCGCTTTACGGCAACATAAATGCAAGCAGGAATTCAGCGTAATTATTAAACTTTATGTAACAATATTATTTGCTTCCTTGTATCTAAAACAAGCTGTTGTATGATCATTTACCATTCCAACTGCTTGCATAAATGCATAACAAATTGTTGAACCAATAAATTTAAAACCACGCTTCTTCAAATCTTTACTCATCATATCAGATAATTTAGTTTTAGCAGGTATATCTTTCATACTCTTGAAATTATTAACAATAGGTTTATGATTTACGAATTGCCAAATGTATCGCTCAAAACTCCCGAATTCTTTCTTAACAGCTAAAAACGCTTTAGCATTTGTTACTGTTGAATTAACTTTAAGTCGGTTTCTAATTATGCCTGGATTCTCAAGTAACTTAGCTATCTTTTTATCAGAATATTTTGAAATTTTCTCAGGATCAAAATTATTAAATGCTTTCCGGTAGTTTTCTCTTTTCTTTAAAACAGTTATCCAACTCAGTCCGGCTTGAGCACCTTCAAGAATAAGCATCTCAAAAAGTTTATGATCATCATGAACAGGAATTCCCCATTCTTCATCATGATATTTCATATAAAGTGGGTCATTTCCACACCATTCGCAACGTATTTTCATAAACATTCCTTTTTATTGTTCCATTTTTTTTCTTGGCAATAAATTCTGATAATTTTACTTACGATCAGATTCACACGTCGGCCCAACAAAACTGAAACTCCTCCGAATGACAAAACAATAAAAACATTATTTTGGTAATTTCCCCAGCACCTTCCATATCCATTTGTGAAATCCATGAAACGATTTGACTGGATCTGCAAACATCAAAACACATTCCTTATGGACTTCATTAATACCATTTTCTTTGCAATAATTAATTGCTTCCTCAGATTCACTCCCTTGTTGCATCCAAATATTTTTTATTCCAATTTCATTCGCTTGTTTCACAACATGTTCAGTCTGTTGTGGAGGAACAACATTTACAACACTATCAATTTTTCCTTCTAATTCTTTTAGATTATTATAACATTTATCTCCTTCTATAATCTCAAGCTTGGGATTAACTCCATAAATATTAAAACCTTTTTTCTTTAATTCTTTGTAAATCATGTTTCCAAATTTTCCACTCTTTCTGGATACACCAACAACAGCAATATTCTTGCTGGCGAAAAAACTATCCACAGCCGCCTGTAAAGTCATACTACCTCCAAGTTATTTAATCCAAACTGTTTTAATATTAACAAATTCCTTTATTCCATAATGTGATAATTCTCTACCAAAACCAGATAGTTTTACACCACCAAATGGTAAACGAGGATCCGACTTAACCATTCCATTAATAAATACTGATCCGGTTTCAATCTCATTAGCTAAAATTTTTGCTTTCTCCAAATCTCCTGTCCATAATGATGCTCCAAGTCCAAACTCAGTATCGTTAGCAACTTTAATTGCTTCTGCCTCATCTTTTACTTTTATCACAGATGCTACAGGTCCAAACAATTCTTGATCATAAGCCAACATTCCTTTTTTAACATTCGTTAAAATTGTTGCCGAATAATAGAAACCTTTCTTTTTTAACCTTTTCCCACCGGTTAATATTTTAGCACCCTCCTCAACCGACTTAGTAACTTGTTCATGTAACTCTAAAAGAAGATCTTCACGCGCAATTGGTCCTAATTCCGTGCTATTTTGCATAGGATCACCGACAACAACTTCTTCAAATTTCCTAACAAATTGTTTTTCAAATTCGTCTGCAATTTCGTCAACAACAATAAATCTTTTTGCCGCAATACAACTTTGTCCATTGTTAAGTAATCTAGCAGTAACGGCAGTATTAACTGCTAATTCCACATCAGCATCTTTTAAAATTATAAATGGGTCACTACCTCCCAGTTCCATCACACTTTTCTTTAACATCTTTCCACTTTTGGACGCAACCATACTCCCGGCATATTCACTTCCGGTAAGTGTTGTCGCTTTAACTTTAGCATTCTCAATAACGGAATCAACCTGGTTTGAAGTAATGAGAAGTGTTCTAAAAATATCTTTGGGAAATCCTGCTTTTTGAAATACTTCTTCAATTGCCAACGCACTCATTGGAACATTGGAAGCATGTTTTAACAAACATGCATTTCCAGCCATTAAAGCTGGAGCAGCAAAACGGAATACCTGCCAATAAGGAAAATTCCATGGCATAACAGCAAGTACAGTTCCAATAGGATCAAATTGAACATAACTTTCAGAAGCATCAGATTCAATGAATTCCTTTGCCAAAATATTTTCTGCATTCTCGGCGTAGTATTCACAAACCCAAGCACACTTTTCAACTTCAGCTACTGCCTGGGTTATAGGTTTTCCCATTTCTAAAGTTAAAATTTCCGCATATTTTACGGTCTCATTTCTTAAAACTTCTGAAGTATTTAGCATCAATTTCTTTCTATCAGAGAAAACAGTATTTCTCCATTCAATAAAACTATCATGTACGTTATCAATTATTATTTGGGCTTCATCATTCGAATAAGGATTAAAAGTATTGATTAATTCTTCAGTAGCTGGATTTAGAGTTTCAATTGCCATTTGGTTTTCCAAGATTATTAGCAAATAAGAAAATTATATTTTGCAGGATGTTAAAATAATACTTATCCAAATAAATTACATTGTGTTAAATGAAGGAAAGAAGTTATATATTTACCTATTATCGGGGCAAAGAACTTAGTTTTTATAAATGAGTTGACCTATGACCAAATACTGAAATCATGAGCGGCACTCAATCAAACTTCTAATTATCTAATATTTTCTCATAGGGATATGTGACTATTTTACCGTATTCCTGAATTGTTTTGTTATGAGCAAAAATAATAGTTATAGTTATTTCTTTTATATACTTTTCTGCAATTATAGCTATAAAACCATCACAATACTCCCAATATATTTCTGGTCCCCTGCATATTTCATTTTCTTCTCCAGTCCAATCAATCTTAGAGTTGGGATGAGTACTTGCCCAGTAATTTGGTGTCTCTAATTTCTTGAAAAAATAATCTTTTATTTTCTCATATGTTTCTTCATACGAATCTACTTCAATTATATAATGCCCCTCAACAAGTATCTCATCTTTAAACACAAAATCAATCCTAGCTTCGCAATCGGCAATTTCTCCATGATACGACAAAATAGATTCTCCAAATGCTATATAGGTTTGCATGTATTTTGCAATTTCTCTCGACTTAACACCATTAATGGATTCTTCCCAGTAAAAACTGCGAAATTTTGGGATTGAATCTGTTTGGGTAAAATTTTGAGCATACAAATACGATTCAAGTAAAATAATAATAAGCATTACAGATCTGAAAGATCGCATGTATCATTCCAAATAATAATTACCTGGATTACAAGAGAAAAATTCAACTAACCAAACTTAAACTTCTACAATCAATTCAGTAAATTCCTTGTAAGGAATTGCGGTAATACTTTCAGAAAGATATGCCCCATTAGCAAGACTGATCATGCTCACCTTTGCAGCAATTTTTTCATCAGGTGCTTCATAGATATCCATAAAATCATATCTGCCTAATAAAGCGTAGTGTGCAAGAAAGTTTACTTCCGGACACTTAGCTCTAACTTCTTCGAGCCAAACATGTCCCAACTTTGCACGATTATGAATTTTTTTTGATTCGTCGGGGGAAAGTTTTGTAAATAAAATGTAAGTAGCCATTTTTAATCCTCCTTATTGTGATTTGTTGAGGACAGGAATTGTATTACAATACTACATAAAATTAAAGTTTTGCGCCACAATATTTACAGTATTTCGCATCTCCATCATGACCTTCTATACTGCATTCTTTACAAGCTTGTGTACTCACAACTTTAGATTCAGTTTTGGTTAACTCAGCAGTTACAATACCTGTTGGGACTGCAATTATTCCATACCCTAAAACCATAATAAAGGCTGCAAATGCTTGCCCCAATGGTGTTTGAGGTGAAATATCACCATAACCAACGGTTGTTAGGGTTACAATAGCCCAATATATACTTCTAGGGATACTAGTAAATCCATTCTCTTCACCTTCAATTATATACATTAGTGAACCAAATATTATAACTAAGGTGAATACTGTGAAAATAAATACAGTGATTTTTCTCCTACTTTGTTTTAGTGCAATCATTAAAATTTTTGCAGCTCCTAAATATTGCACAAATTTTAAAACTCTAAAAATCCTTAAAACTCTCAATATTCTCACAACTGTAAAATATCTAGTTACAGGAAAGAGTAGCCCAATGTAAGTCGGTACGATTGCAAGAAAATCAATTACACCGAAAAAACTAAAGGCATACTTAAGTGGTTTACCAACACTATAAAGTCTAAGTAAATACTCAATTGTAAATAGAATTGTAAAAATCCATTCCATGGTGAATAATAAATCTCCATAGACATCATTTATGGATTTTACACTGTCCAACATAACAACCACTACACTAATAATTATGCTGGCAATTAATATAATATCGAACAACTTCCCGATTTTTGTATCTGCCTCAAATATAAATTCGTGAAGCTTGTCTCTTAATGTTGGTTTGTTTTTGGTTTGAGATTGCATTTTTGAATATTTATAATTGTTTCAATAAAATAGAATGAAAGTTACAATAAAATAATTTACTATTTTTATATTCCATTTTCACAAATAATTATTAATGAAACATGAAGTTATTTATTATTCCCATTTTGCTTTATTTATCTGTCATATCTTTAGCTCAGGTTAATATTGAAAAGTATAATAATCTGAATGACGATTTTGGCATTAAAGGAAGTATCTCTCTTTATGCTTCCGTTAGAACTGGGAATACAGATATTCAAGAATTTGGTTTAGACGGAAGAGTAAAATTTAAGGGAAAGCAATTCTACTCTTTTTTAATTGGCCAAGGGGAATATGGTTGGAATAAAGGAGAGGAATATTCTAACAACGCATTGCTGCATTTTAGATATTTGAGGGAATTAAACAAGATTTTCAAACCAGAATTTTTCGCACAAATAAATTACAATAAGTCTAGACTGCTCTTATTTAGATCGCTAGCTGGTGTTGGATTAAGGTTCGATTTAATATCCGATTCACTTAATCAATTAACTTTTGGATCTGCATATATGTATGAATTCGAAAATTTAGATTTGGTTCAATCATCTAAACAAACAGAAAAAACTTACCATCACCGCTGGAGTAATTACTTAAGTTTTTCCAGCTCTATTACTAGTAATACTAGATTGGCAATTGTAGTTTATGCACAACCGCGATTTGATAATTTTAATGATTTGAGAATACTTTCTGAAAATCATCTTTCTGTAGGATTAACAGATAAACTCTCACTTTCACTAAACTTCAGTCTAAGATATGATAGCAAACCACCAGAAGGGATAAAAGATCTAGATACGAACACCAAATTGGGTTTCACAATAAATTTGTAGCTTAATACTTTTCAGGGACAAAAGTATGGTGAATTTTAAGGTTTGTATTGTGTACTTCTCAACTCAATTTCATTAGGGCGGGCAAAATGTAATTGACTAAAATATAATATGGCTGGCTTCTAATTTTAAAACTTGGCCTCTTATCAAAATCAACATAATTCCCTCCAGTAAGCACAACTACTAAATTTTCTTCAGGAAGAATAAAAATATACTGTCCACCATTACCTGCAGCAAAATATGATTTAAAAGTTTTATTATCTATTTCAAAAGTTTTGTGCCACCAATAATAACCATATCCATCCATATAATTATTTGGATTTTCAACATGTACACTTGTCGATTCATCAATCCATTCTTGGGAAATAATTCTCTTACCGTTCCAAATCCCTCTATTCAAATATAATAATCCAAATTTCATCATTCCTCTTGAAGATATACCAGAAGTAATAGAATCTTTTATTATTCCAAGCGGACTATATAAATATTTTTCCTTAAATTCACTGGCTGGTATTTTAGCAGAATTTCCAATTATTCCTGACAATAGAAATGTAATACCATCATGATACGCAAAATGTTCTCCTGGTTCATGCTTCATTGGTAGATCTAGTAAATATTTTACTGGATCTTTTTGTTGATATACTTTTAATCCACAATTAGAATTTGCATCCATAATATTTCCGCAGTCTAACCCGGCAGTCATTGTTAACAAGTGTTTTACTTTTAATCTATCCTTTCTTTTATTCCATTTCTTAATAAATGGATAAGAATTGAATAAATCTAATACTCTAACATCAGAATTTTTTAATAATTTTTTATCTATTGCAATTCCAATTAATGCTGATGTAAAACTTTTTGCCGCTGACCTCAACTGATGTTTTGTTTCTTTAGTATTGCCATTAAAATATTCTTCAAAAACTAGATTATTATTTTTTGAAATTAGCACACTATGAACGTTAATAAATTTTTCATCATTTATATCTTTTACTAAATCAACTAATTTTAGGGAGTCAATTCCAACTGTATTGATGGAACTCGATTTTAATCCGTCCTTTTCATTGGAAGGAATTTTATAATAATGATTAAGAGTGTTGCAGCCATTGAAAATAATTCCTACTAAAATAATCGAAGTGATTCTACCAATGTGCGAATTCAAACTATACCTCATATTTATATTACGATTTAATAATATTTTTTTAATTATCCAATTCCCAAATAAATGCACTCCTTATCTTTCCAGTAAAACTAGATATGTAATTGTTCCATTAGAAGATAATACACTAACTATGAGGTGTTCTTAAGAAAGAACCGAATATTCCAAAACCAACCACTTCTTCAAGCTCATATTGAATTATTTACAGCAAACTAAAGAATAGCTTTATTGGAAAGAAGCTTGTAAATTGCATTTTTATTATTTCAATAAGCCATGTAGTGTGTAATTTTATTTAAAAAAAATTCGAGGAACACTATGGATATCATTATTGAGGAAAAAAGTAATTGTGTTATACTAAAACTAAACGGAAATTTAATTGAAGGTCCGAGTTCTGCTGAATTTAATCACATTATTAAGAGATTTATAGATGTCAATCAAAAAAATATTGTTGTTGATTTTGGTGACATAAAATTTATCAATAGTACAGGTTTGAGCATACTCTTTAGAGGTTATCTGGCCATCGAAAACGTAGGTGGGAAATTTAAGATAGTAAATCTCAATTCTAAATTGAAAAATTTACTTTCAATTACAAAATTAAACACACTGTTTGATATTGAAGAAAATATAGAAACAGCAATAAAAAGTATTGGTTAACTATTAGAGATGTAAAATTTCAAAAAGGGCAATTTTCTGAACTTGAGCTATTTGGTAAAACTTCATATTATTATTTAACAATCATTTGATAAATGCTATAGTATATTACAATATAATTTTACTTTAAATAACCAAACAATTGTAGTAGTCTATTAAAAAAAATCTAAGAAAATCTTGTTATTAATGAGTGTAGGAATTATATTCACAATTGGAGCGGTATAAAAGCAGAGCTATTGAGTAGCTCTAGATTGATTGTCTCATTGAACTGAAATAAAAAACCCGCCATCTACTAATGTAAACAGCGGGTAATGGGGGATCTGCATATCACAATGCTTTTATATAATCGGAGTTTGTGTCCGATAGTTTAGTTATATAAATGTGTGGAGAAAAATACCACCAGTGAAAAAAGTTTATTCGAGCAATCAAAATTAGGAGTAGTTTCGCAGAAAGACGATTAATGAGTCCCAATATTTAGTTTGTGAGTACGTCAATAGAAAGTAATGAAAAAATTGTTGCTTATTTGTTCCTATTTTACAACTAGTCGCGATAGTATCTTCGTAACTATTTGTATTATAATGTGTTATTTGTAGCTAATATTGCTTTAATACTTTTCAGGGACAAATGTTTGATCACTTATTGGTGGACGAATATAACCTTTATTTTTTTGTCTTGGGGGAAGTTTAATTGGTTCCGGAGTTAAATCTTTATAATTAATTAAACTTAGTAAATGACTCATGCAATTTAGTCTTGCTTTTTTCTTATTATCTGCGTTGACAACATACCAAGGAGCCTGTTTTATATCTGTATAAGCAAACATTTCATCTTTTGCTTTGGAGTACTCAACCCACTTGGATCGTGATTTTAAATCCATTGGGCTTAATTTCCAACGCTTAGTTCTATCATGAATTCTTGCTTGAAACCGCTTCTCCTGTTCCTCATCACTAACTGAAAAATAGTACTTAATCAATTTTATTCCTGAACGAACAAGCATTCTTTCAAATTCAGGACAAGATCTTAAAAATTCTTTATGCTCTTCTTCTGTACAAAATTCCATTACTTTTTCTACACCTGCTCGGTTATACCAGCTTCTGTCAAACAGTATCATTTCACCGGCAGCTGGTAAATGTGGAACATACCGTTGGAAATACCATTGAGTTTTTTCTCGCTCTGTGGGCGTACCTAATGCCACAACTTTACATATTCTGGGATTAAGGCTTTGAGTAATTCTCTTAATTACTCCACCTTTCCCGGCAGCATCACGTCCTTCAAAAATTACAACAACTTTTAGTTTTGATTCTTTTATCCACTCTTGCAACTTTACAAGCTCTACTTGAAGATTGCTTAATTCTTTCTCATAATATTCTTTGTTCAATTTTTTATTAACAATTTTAACCTCTTCTGGACTTTCAAGTTTTTCTTTTTTCTTTTTATTCCCCGGTTTTGTCTTTGACATCTTATTCTCCAGACAATTAATTGGTTATTCATATTAATGTACTATCGAAATAATAATTAAACTATTTATTAGCGAAGAAGCATTAGCTTTAATGTTTTACTATATGATTCTCCATTGATATTAAGTAAGTAAATACCACTCGCTAATTCTCTTCCCTCATCATCTTTACCATTCCATTGAAGAGAATACTTACCATATTCTTTTCGTTCCTTACTAATACTCCAAACTTCCCTCCCTAGTACATCGAAAATTCTTAATTCCACGCTCATTGGATCGGCAATTTCATATTCTATAATTGTTGATGGATTAAACGGATTAGGGTAAGCATCTAATCTAAAGGAGTAATTGCTAAAATTATTATGAGCAACACTCGTAACCAAATTCTGTTCACCAGGTGTACTTGTCTCAGTTATTAACCAAACACTCTCTAGATCTTGTCTGGCATATGATTCATTATCATTTAATTGCGGAATGGTTACTGAATCAACAATTGTTACACCATCATTATCAACAATTGCAACAAATTCACCGCTCGAACTAATTTTAAAATTAGTATGAGCTCCAACTTGGTCTTGGTCTTCATCACACCAAATTAAAATGTATTGATGGGGTTGAATTTTTGCATTCTCAGGGAATTGCCACTTAGTAAGATTATCTTCTTTATCCGTCAAATATTTCCCGCTAAGATTTACAATTGTATCCTGAGGATTATATATCTCCAACCAATCATCATATTCCTCCGCTAGATCTTTAATTGTTGATGTATTAGAACTCATTAATTCATTCAATATAACTTCTTTAGTAATATCGCCAGCAATGTTAATTTCAATACCATTTTCTGGATACGAAGTTACTCCCCCTAGGTTATCTTCTGCAATTACTCTCAAAATTATTTTTTGGGAGCCGCCAAAAGCTGGAAAATTAATAGTCCAACGATCTGTTTCTTCAATAAGGTATGAATTTATGACAGGATTATAAATAAAATCAAAGATTTCTGGTTGCCCACCATCAATAGTTAGTTCAGCTTTCACTGAGTTTAAGCTCTTGTGACTGAAAACAGATGTTTTTATTTCCAGTATTTCATTAGATTGAAGTATATTACTAGAGATACTCAAATTGTAAATAATAGGTGGATAATCCAAATAATTAATTTGTGTATATAATGATGCAGATCTATTTTGTATAAATCCTTTAATGCTATTAGGGACAATATAATCACCATTTTGATATGAGAAATCAGGTTGATCAAAAGATCTTAAAAAATCTTGATTGGAAATACCCCAATCTTTTGATTTAAAAGTGTCTTGTTCAGCAAAAGCCTGTGTTCTTGTTCTTAACTGAATCAGTCTATCAAAATATTTAGAAGTGTTAAAAATATTTTTAGAATAAAATTCAAGGAAATGGGAATATAGATTTCTATACTTAGGCGAAAGCATTATTTTTTCAGCTAATGGTCTAGGACCTGTAGATATTTGTCCAAATATATATGGATCAACAGTCTCCCAATCAATATGGGTCCACCATGCAACACCAAATGTATTATCATAGTCATATGGTATGAGGTTGAATTTACCTAAAGTTGGATCATGATACAGATAGTAATTATTTGATAACGACCAGTAATCATCCCATCCTCCAACCATTACATTTGTTGCTAAATATTTGATGACACTATTTACATCCAAAATTGATTCTAAAGAATCTTCAAAATTTTCACTTGAATCATTAATTAAATTAATTAATCTACTTAATTGTGTATAGTCATCCTCTTCTTCATTAGAAATAAGAGAATATGGTCTTTCACCTTCTCCATTCACAAATTTATATAATTCAGGATCATTACCTAATGCAACTAAATCTGAACCAAATAAACACTTCCATAAATTTCCTGAATCATCCGCATAATTTTTTTGTAGAAATTCTTCGTCAATATGTTCAATTGAAATATACAATCCGTAATATTTATCATTAATATATACTGCTGCATGAGCGGCTCTAGTTGAGATCATTCCAATTCCGTTATAAAAATCCCAACATAATTTACTTCTAACAATTGAGGGATCATTATGTTCACCATTTAGATTTAACTTTTCTAGAGAATAAAATTTTCTTCCTTTAATAAAGGTATTGAAAGAGAGCTTAAATGATTTTTTGTGAGATGACCTTGAAGTGTTTCCTCTAATTCTAATCCCTACTGAATCTATTGTTTCATCTATCACCGCATTAATTATTTCCACAGAAGAAATATGCATAGAATCACTTTCGGGATTATCATACATATATTGAAGATCATTTCCATTCATAGTGATTTTAATAATTGCTACTTCAGAATCTTCGTAGATTTTCCAGCTTTCATCATTTTGACTAAGAGTAATATTAAAAGAAAATAAAGATAGAAATAGGAGGATGATCAAATTGGTTTTCATGATAATCCTTATTGTGAATTACAAAATAAATTAGAAGATTTTTTATTTTTAGAAAATGAAATGAAATTAAAAATATTCTTCATCATAAAAAAGATTAACATTAACCACACCATTAACCTTTCTTAAATTTTGAACAAATTCTGTGGTTTTTTCTTTTTGCTTAAATCCAACATAATAAGATAATTCAAGCATTTCCTCAGTTCCAACTGCTTTAGCATTAATAAGCTTACTTTTTCTACAATATTGATCAATTAACTGATTATAGTCTGATGTTGCATTACCATTAGACATGAATGTAAACTGAAGTAAAAGATCACTTTTTATCGGGGTTGAAAATTTCGATTTAGAGAGTATATATGTAATAATTCCAATAAAAAAAGAACTAAAAATTGCAAGTCCATGTTGCCCTACTCCAACAGCCATACCTATAGCAAGTGAGAAGAAAATATACATAATGTCTTGAGTCTCTTTTACTGCAGTCCTGAATCTAATTATGGACATAGCTCCTACAAGACCAAAAGCTCTAGCAAGATTATTCCCTATTACCATAATTACTATCGACGTAATAATTACCAATAAAATTAATGAGTTTACAAATGAAGCCTGATAACCAGGACCGTTATATGATTTCCTATAAAAAATAGAGATGATTATCCCTGATATTAAGCCTATAATTAAATTAAGAGCCATTTCTTGAGGAGTAATTGCTACATCAAAAATATTATTAATATCTTCTAGCATTTCTAAAATATTCCTTCTTCAATATTCTGATCTAATTCTAATGAATAATTAGATACATTAAGATTTTTTCTTCCCGGATTTATTCTCTTAGATGCATCAATACATATTGTATATTTCGAAACCGATCTTCTAGTAAGACCAAATTCTTGCACAATATCTTGAAGCCACTTAGGGAAACCGTTATTAAATTTAAGTTCTAAAACAAAATTACTAGGAGTTGCATGTTCTAAATCATCATCTCTATAAAGACTACCAATTTTAGGATAATCATAAAACCTTATATTCTTATCGAATGTAATTCTTAGGCTTCTATCAAATTTTGAAAAGAAAGCTTCTCGTTCGTATACAATTAAAACTGTTGGTTTTAATCCACTCTTTAAAAGGTGATGAAGAAACTTTTCACCATCTTGTATTGAATTAGCATAACCATTATTTGTTAAAGCATATGTTTCAATAGATTTTGTATTTAATAAACTTTCTAGATTATGATATAAAAGTGGTGCTCTATTTTTCCCAATAAAGTTATCGTATTTATTTTTTATCTCTAAAAAAACAAGATTATTGTTAGAAATGTTATCATACCCTCTTATTCTCAATTTTTTTCTAATTTTAATTCCATCTATTTTTTCATGATAGTAATTAAAATTTGATGAATCAAAATAAATACTTCTTACCGTATAGTCATTTTCAGGTCCCTCTTTTACAAAAGGATCCAGTTCTAAAAAGGGTAATAATTTATTTCTTAACCTTTCTAAATCGTCATTCTTAACTAAATATTTATATTCTAATCTCATAAGTAAGTTAATTATAAAAGGGTTTCAAAAAACCTAACAAATATTCAAGTGCAGTTACTGAACCACAGTCAACCTCACAGTCAACATATAAACCGGGTTTTAACTGCTCTACTTTATCATTCGAAACTACTGTAACTAATACATATTGTAGATTGTTTGTCGTTTTTACATTGTTACCTATTGATGTGATTGTACCTTCTAATTCTTCATCAACACCGGCATATGAAACAATAACATTTTGTTCAATTTGTATTTTTTTTGAATCACTCCAGATTATCGGCATAATAATTACATGTTTACTTGTATCATTTATAATTAGCAGTGTATCAGATGAGAATGATCTATTAATAATTCCACTAATGGGTATTACAATATTATTGCTTTCAAATCTTTTCTGCAGAATTTCAATCTCATTTTCCAATGCATTAATTTGAGAAGTCGCAAAATTAATTTCTTCTTTTTTTGCTCCACTTTGTACTGTTCTTAACCTTTCTTTTGCAATATTGATATTAATTTTAGCAAGTTCAAATCTCGCTTCGTCGGCTTCAAATTCCTGTTGCGAAATTAAAACTCGTTCAAACAGTTTCTTCTTCCTATCAAATACTTTTGTTTGCTCTTCCAATTCCTTTTCTGCAAATTTCAGTTTACTCTTTTCAGCCTCAATTATAGATTCTTTTTCACTACTGGCTTGAACATTTAACGAAGCTTTTGCTGTTTCTAATTCGCCTTTTAACTTTTGAATGTCTTTCTCTATTTCATTTGAAATCACATAACCAATTGTATCACCACGATTAACAGTATTCTCGCTAATTAAATCAAGATTTAATTTAAATTGAACTGCATCCCCTCTTTCAAACTGTGTAACAGTAAAGCCATTACTAATACCGGTTGAATTGTCATTTAACGTAGTAATGAGTCTACCATCCGTCCCTTTAGCAAGAGTCCAAGTTTTGAGGGGAAACAGTTTGCCTTTTGAACTAATAGAGACTTGGTAATTAATGGGTAGCAGCAGTGTTACTATAAGGAGAACACTGATAGCGACAATAATTAAATTAACTTTTTTAGTCATACACTTTAAAATTTAATTGAAAGTTCAATAAAAATGTTAATAAGAAAAATTCTTACTAACATTTTCTGTGATACATTTTAAATATTGTTTTTCTTTTATTACAAAAAGTCAAAGTTATAAAAAATTTAGTTACATATGAAATAATCACTACTATAATAATTTGTACCTTATTTTAACAAAATCATTTTGTTCGTTTTGTGAAAATTATTCGTATGCAATCTATACAAATAAATACCACTAGATAAACTATTCGCTTCAAATTTGATTGAATAACTACCGGCGTTTTTTGTTTCATTAACTAAAACGTCAACTTCTCGGCCTAGAATATCGTAAATCTTTAGAGTTACATCTGATCTTTCTGGAAGGTCATAATTTATTATTGTAACCGGATTGAATGGGTTGGGAAAATTTTGCGAAAGAGAATACTTATGAGGTATTTCGTCTTTTATATTATGTGCATTTACAATAACATTCTTTCGTCCGGGAGAACCATATAGCATTGTTGAAGTCCAATTTTCTACTCGTGAATTGTCTAATTCATAATTAAGTAATTGCAGGGTGTATCCATCTCCATCCGCATCAACGGGCCAAGGAAGGTCATCATCAAATGTTAATGAATCGATAATATTTCCATAATTATCAAATAACCTTATTTTCTCTCCAGAATTATTTAGACCAAAATCAAAATTGCCAACCAAATTAAACGAGCCATGAAATAATGTCAAAAATTCTGTGCTATCCTCACACAACACCAAATACTCTCCATCACCTACAATCGTTGCTGCCGGAAACACAAACCTATGCTCATCTTCACTATCTTTAAATATCCAATTAGAAATATCAAGAGCCATATCATTTGGATTATATAGTTCAATCCAATCCTTGGGATTAAAACTAGTATTTGAATTATAATTAATCTCGGAAATTACTAGTTCATTTTTATTATCAAAATCATGATAGGAAGCTCCTATGTCAGTTCTAGTACCATTTGGATCTAAAGTATAATCAGGATCACCGTTGTCAATTGCGGGAGAATTCTGCATAACTCTAAAATCCATAGAATCTATATTTAAAAATCCAGGGTCGGCATACAGATTGCCTTCGCCAATTAAATTTTCACTATCGGATAGAGAATACTTTATATTTATTTCTGAAAAATCATCTGTAAAAATATCTGAAATATTAGATTTTGATAGTATTGTATTGGTGATATCCGCTTTGCCTCCTCCCCTGCCCAATATTTTCTCATAGCAAGAAACAGAGACATTGTTATTATAGAAAGTATTATGATCTATAAATCCATATGATTGATCATCCTTAATACCAACTCCAAGATTACAGTTTGAAATTATATTACCTCTTATAATTGCAGTAGATTGCTGGCCAATTGAGATCCCTTTATCAGAACAATTATAAATTAAGTTATCTTCAATTAATATGTTTTTTGACTCTTCTCCAATATCTATGGCATCACTATTATCACCATAAAAATCGTGTATCTTATTCCTTCTTATTATCCCACTCTCTACATCGTCATAATCAATTGCATCAGTATCAGACGCCTTATTACCAATAAAATCACTGTTTTCTATTAAAGCTGTTCCATATTTAACATTTATAAAATCTGATGTTACCTCGGTATGTATAGTACTGTTTCTCATTACAAAATTTCCATACTGAACAAATATTGGAAATTGAACACTATCCATCGTAACATAATTTAATTCTATCTCTGAATTAAAACTATTTACACCACCAAGCTGATCTAAAATATCCTTCCCTTTTGTTGAAGCAATTATTCTAGCATGGTTAATTTTAGATTTTTGCTTAGCATTTATAAAATTCAGAGCTCCCCACTTCTGCTCAGCGTCCACTCCTTTAATTTTTACAGGCTCATCTTTAGTTCCAAGAATTTCTAATCCACCGAAAACATTAAGATTCCCACTGGCTGGCATATTTATTTCAACTCCAGGATTGATTGTCAATATAGAATTCTCATAAACATAAACATCACCATTAGCAGAATATGGACTATTCTCTTTTGTCAATTCAAGATTATTGTTAATTATTGATGGAATTACATTATTACCTATTGGTTCAAAAACTGCCTCAAGTGAGATGTCTTCTGAAGGAATAATTTCCAACAAAGTCTCACTTGATTTATTTGATCCATTCCATTTGACAAACCTATATCCGGGGTTTGGTTTAGCTTCGATTACTAACCTTTTATTGATGAATACATTTGCGTCTGAATCAAATCTAGCTCTAACTCCGTTGGCATAAATTGTTCCTGCACTAATGTTATCTGAAGAAATAAGTAACTTCGCAGTTCCAGTTATTGAAAAGTAATCCATCAGATACTGAAACATAAACTGAGGTCTTTTAACTGCAAATTCTCTAAGTTTATCTACATTACTATTCCAAGTACTAATATTACTAAATACGCAACCATCCTTTGATTCCGGGTTTGAAGTAGAACAACCAGGAGCCCATCTATTAATGTGTTTTGGGATTTCATTTTCAATATTATCTTGAAACCTATCGATCAAATTATTTACTTCATATTGATTAAAACTATAGCTTAAGTATGTCGCAAATCGTTGTGCAAACTCATCTGCGAAATTTTTATTTTTTAATAAATTTCGAAATAGAAATGTAGACCAAGGAGCATTATTCAATTCACTACTATTTTCATCAGTTGCAAATATAAGGGAATTAAAATCATAACCTCCCCACAATCCAAACCCACCATCAACATCAAAAATCATCCATTTCCATTTTCCAGAACTTGTTTTGGGTCTCCAATATTTAATATTGTTTGCCGGCCAATCAGTATTAGCAATGTAAAGCTCAGCAATTTGGTAATTTATAAAATTATCTATATCCATCCACTGCAGAACTGAATCATAACTTTCTTCGATTGATAGATCATTGATACCAATAAAATCAATCATATGTTTGTAGTGGTTTGTATCCCCTTCCACAACAATCATGTTGCTCTCAAGAATATCTAAATTATCTGGATCTACTCCATTATTTTCTTTCAAATAGTCTTCGTTTTGCTTCTCACGTATATTATAGATCCCCCAATACTTCCCATTCAAATAAAGAGCACATGGCCTATATGCTTGATAATCAATCTCCATTTCCTGAGAAATTAACCTTTGCATAAAGCCATCGCTCAAAAGTGTATACCTAAATTCAGGAAATCCCCCATTTCTAAGAATTAAAGAATTGAAATTTCTATTCTCTTTGTCATGAAATATTTTATAATTGATAGATTCATCACCATATTTACTCCGAAATAATATTTGCATCGACTTTTGGAGCATATTTCTTCTAGCACCATTTATTGCAAGACCAGCATTTGCTTCGAATGCAATGTTCTTATCTTCTTCGAAGAATTCTAGTTTTACAGGTCTTTCCCAATCTTGCCAATAATTAGCATTTACGCTCCAAAACTCAATTCCATTTGTACCGGTTGTATAAATACCTGTTTCATCATCCCATAAATTTTTTGGATCAGTTGTTACAGACATAACAGGTAGGTCTGTAATCTCATTTATAAAATACGATTTAGTAACCGATTTACTTTGCAAGTGGTTATCTTCAACACTAATTGCTCTTATAATAGTAGTTGTATCAATAATAATTGCTCCAAGATATAACGTTGCAGATGATTGATATGGGATAGATCCATCTAGTGTGTAGAATATTTTTCCGTTATCATTTGATGCTAATTCTAAAGATAATCCGGAAGAATAAAAACCACTTTCAACAGAGAATTCTGGTTTACTTGATAATCTGTTATTGTTTACTCCAAATGGTGAATTCTCATATCCTGGAGTTGGCTCCCCATAGTATAACCAGTTTTCACCTTCATTTACAACTCTACCATAAGAGATGTCTTCTCTTTGTTTACCAAAGGAGACGGAATCAATCATTTCATAATTCTTGTTGTAAATAATTAATTGCTCACCATCCTTATCTAATTTAAAATTAGTGTGAAGTCCATAATTTTTAGCATCTGCAAAGATAACTAAGTAGGACTGTGAGTCAATGAATGTATTGATTGGGAATTGCCACATTGATGAATCATTAATATCATCAGTCATGGAGAATCCAGATAAATCAATCAAGCTATCTGAAGGATTGTAAATCTCTATCCAATCTGAGTATTCTCCCGATTCAACATCGACTAATCCATTTATATTGGAGGCTAAAAATTCGTTGATTTTGATGTTTTCTAGTGCAAAAAGAGAGTTCCCAACAAGAATGAGTAAAATAAAATAGAACGTTAACTTCTCTAAATTCAAATATTTAGTAATCCTATATTGAAGATGCAAATTTACAAATATATTACTTACTTTATAAGTCAAAATAAACCGGATTAAAATTGAGAACTCAAACAGTTATTTTTTTCATAATTCTTTCTCTAATTGGAACAAGCTGTGACAATAAATCTGAATTGATGGACTCCAAAAAAAAAATCAATCAGGATGCTAAAGAAATAGAAGATGAGAAAAACAAGTATGAGGCAGCTATCGATAGTCTCGATAAAGAAATATTAAATTTATCCAACACTAAAAATAAACTTGTAAATAAGAAGGAATTTGCAGAAACTGAAATTATTAGTATTGTTAAAGAATCATATTTAGATCATGTGATAATTGGCTCTAATAATCTTGATCAATCAAGATCATTTCTAAAAGATAAACTTGGTTTTAGTCTCAAAGAAGTGACAGAACATAGTAGTGGTATATCAAGTTTTTTTGTTGAATTTGAAGACAGAAGTAAAATTGAGTTAATTTCAGTAGAAAATGCTAATGATAAATTAACAGAAGAATATAAAACTCTTCTAGACAAAAAGAGATTCGGATTTCAGTTTGCATTGAGAACTAATAGGATTTATAAATTGAAAGAATCCTTCAGCGCTTTAGATTCTGAGTTATCTCAACTCAATGAAGATACAAAATATTCAACACTTTCTAAACAAAATTTAGATCAAGAACTACCATTATTTTTTATTCAATACCATCAACAAAATGTTAATACAGTTACCAATCACCAAAATAAAACATTGGGGGTATCTGCTGTTTGGATTTCAACAAAGGAAATTAAAACAACTGCAATGCAATTTATTGATTTAGGTTTTACTGTAGTTGATAGAATAAATATTGGGAATATTAAGAGCAAGACTGTTCTACTTCGAAATGATAATTTTGAAATTGTTTTAATCGAATCAAATAGCAATGTAGTTTCAGGATTAACAATTAGAACGAGTAATCTAAATGATATCCAGAATATGATCAAAATTAATTTAGGTGTGGATCTTAAAGAACAAAGTAGCAAGAGAGGTAAAAGTTTATTTCTTTATCCAAATGTTACAAATTCAATCTGGTTTGAATTCTTGGGAAAATAACATTAACCAACACATGCAGCTTTTAACTCTTTCACCAATTCAATTGTGTTGGAATAATTATTCGTATCATTTGCCAAGGATTTTATTATTGCACTTCCAACAATAACACCATCGCAATAAGGGGAAAACTGTTTTACATTCTCTGCATTTGATATTCCAAAACCAATTTGCATCTTATTATTTGTTACTGAACTATACGTTCTCTTTAGATTTTCAAAAACGTATGAGTCAAATTTATTTCTAACTCCTGTTGTTCCAACAACACTAACACAATAAAGAAAACCACCACTTCTTTTATCAATTTCATTTATTCGTTCTTGAGAAGAAGTAGGAGTTGTTAAAAGAATTTTATCAAGGAAATTAAATGACTCATTAAAAAAGTCATCATATTCTTCCAAAGGAACGTCCGGAATTATAAGGCCATTTACACCCGATTCAATTGCCTTTTTAGAAAATCTTTCTATGCCATAATTAAGTACTGGATTACTTGAGCTCATTAAAACTATTGGGATCTCAGATTTTTGTTTTATCTCTGAAATAAACCGAAATGTATTATCCAAATTAATATTATTTTTCAGTGCTTCAGAATATGATGATTGTATTACAGGGCCATCAGCTAGAGAATCTCCAAAAGGCAGGCCAATCTCAATAATATCTGCCCCTGCTTTTTCAATATCTAGAGCAAGTTCAACAAAGTTTTCAGGATTAGGATAACCAGACGTTAAAAACACAGTTAAAGCTTTCTGATTTTTATTATTAACACATTCAATTCTTTCTTTAATTATACCCATTATATTTCATCACCAATTTTATCAATAATTGTATTTAGATCTTTATCCCCTCTACCACTTACATTAACAATTATAATATCTTCTTTGTGGGTTAGTGGCATTAGTTTATCCAGATATGCAAATGCATGAGCGGTTTCCAAAGCAGGTAATACCCCTTCTAGTTTCGAGATTCTAACAGTTGCTGCGAGGGCTTCATTATCAGAAACCGAATAGTATTTAACTCTTTCTAAATCCTTCAGAAAACTATGCTCTGGTCCAACTCCGGGGTAATCCAACCCAGCAGATATAGAATGAACAGGAGCAACTTGTCCATCTTCTGTCTGTAGTAAGTAAGTTTTCATTCCATGGAATATCCCCTCTTTACCAAGTGTGAGCGTTGCACAATGTAAATTCGAATCTAGTCCATACCCCGCAGCTTCAACGCCAATTAGATAAACTTCTTTATCATTAATAAATTCGTGAAAAATACCAATGGCATTCGAACCACCACCTACACAAGCTATAACGTAATCTGGCAGTTTACTTTCACAAGCTATAATCTGTTCTTTTGTTTCTTTGCCAATAATTGATTGAAAATCACGAACAATCATTGGATATGGATGAGGGCCAACCACCGAACCAATAATATAATGGGTATCACTTACATTGGTAATCCAATCTCTTATTGCTTCATTAGTAGCATCTTTCAAAGTTTTACTTCCCGAATTAACAGGAATAACTTTGGCCCCAAGCATCTTCATTCTAAAAACATTTAGCTTTTGTCTTTCAATATCTTCTTCACCCATATAAACAAAACAGTCAAGGCCAAACTTTGCACAAACTGTAGCTGTTGCTACACCATGTTGCCCAGCGCCAGTCTCAGCTATGATCCTATTTTTACCAAGATATTTTGCAATTAGAATTTGTCCAAGAGCATTATTAAGTTTATGGGCACCTGTATGACAAAGGTCTTCTCTTTTAAGGTAGATTTTCCCACCGTCATAGTGTTCTGTTAATCTCTTAGAAAATGTTAAAGGTGTTGGTCTTCCATTATAAGTTGATTGAAGATCATTAAGCTCTTTAATAAATTTCTCATCATTCCTTAACTTATCATATGTCGTTTCCAATTCTTCTAAAGCCGAAATTAATGTCTCAGGGACAAACTTTCCACCAAAGTTTCCATATTTTCCCGCTTGGGTTGGAAAATTATAGCTTGATTGTTCATTCATCTTAATTAAGCTCCCTTTCTACTATTGGTGCCATAGCTTTTAATTTATTAAGAATTATTGACATTTGGTCTGGAGTAATAGTTTGCGCCCCATCTGATAAAGCACTATCTGGATCATGATGAACTTCAATAATTACACCATCAGCACCAGCAGCAATTCCAGCTAATGCCATAGGAGCCACTTTATCTCTAATGCCAATACCATGCGAAGGATCAACCATAATGGGTAAATGAGAATGTTTCTTAATTACTGGAACAGCATTTAAATCTAAAGTATTACGTGTCGATGTTTCAAATGTCCTAATCCCTCTTTCACATAAGATCACATCAAAGTTTCCCTGTGCTAAAATATACTCGGCACTTAATAATAGATCCTCAACGGTTGCAGATAATCCTCTCTTCAATAAAATTGGGGTAGATGTTTTACCTACTTCATCAAGAAGGATAAAATTTTGCATGTTGCGTGCACCTATCTGAATTATATCAGCAACTTCTTCAACCAAAGGAATTGTTTCTGGACTTAGGACTTCGGTCACAATGCCTAAACCAAATTCTCTTTTTACATCATCCAATAATCTTAATCCTTCTTCTTTTAATCCGCGAAACGCATAAGGGCTACTCCTAGGCTTATAAGCTCCTCCTCTCAAAAATTTAACTCCTAGATTAGAAAGATCCTCGGCTATTCTAAATATTTGATCTCTGCTTTCCACAGAACATGGTCCGGCGATAATTGTAAGCTCCTTTCCTCCAATGTTACCATACTTTGTCTTAATTATTGTATCACTTTTTTTCATTTGACGGCTAACCAGTTTATACTTTTTACTAACTCGAACAACTTCAACAACAGAGTTCATAAATCTAAATTCATCTTCAATAAGTTTATGAGTAGGACCTGTAATCCCAATAGCCAAATTTGTCTCCCCTGGAATTTCATGAGGCTGACATTTGTTGTGAATTATTTTCCCCTTAATTGCGTCAATGTCTTCTCTCGGCGAATCTAGACTCAATAGTATTAACATTATATTTTCCTTAGTTCATTATATTTTGCAAATAGTTCATTTAATTTAATATGATCTTTTTTGCCAGGTTCTGTTTCTACAGATGATGAAATATCAATAGCATATGGACCTATTTCATTATAAATAGACTCAATATTCTCTGTAGAAATTCCTCCGGCAAGAATAATTTTGTTCTTTACTTGGTTCGGAATTTTAGTCCAATCAAATTTCAACCCGGTTCCACCATATTGTTTTGCATGAAATGAATCGAGTAAGAAAGAACAATTTTCATATTGAGTCAATATTTTATAATCAAAATCTTCATCTACTCGAAAAGATTTAATTACTGGGAATTCAATTTCTGATAAATAACTGGGAGATTCTTCCCCATGTAATTGAACAAGATTTAAATTTGTTTTTTTCGCAATGCTATTAACTATGCGAGGGTCTTCATTAACGAAAACTCCTACCTTAAAAAGGAAAGCAGGTAACTCACTTACTATATTCTTTACAATTCCGGGCTCAACGTATCTTTTGCTCTTCTCATAAAAGATAAATCCAATTGCATCAGCTTCTAGATCAGCACAAAGCTTAGCGTCATTAATATTTGCTATTCCACAAATTTTAATTTTCAATTCTGCACCATTCTATTAATTCCTTTAAAACATCTCCAATATTTTTCGATGTCATTAAATGCTCTCCAACTAGGATAGCACTTGCTTTGGTATTATTGATGAATTCAATATCAGATTTAGTTCTAATTCCACTTTCTGAAACAAGGAAATTTTCTTCCGGTATAAATTGCCCTATGTTATTAGTCGTGTTTAAGTCAACACTAAAAGTCTTTAGATCTCTATTGTTTATTCCAATTATTTTATTTTGTTTTAAATCAATTTTTTGTAATTCATCAACTGAATGTAGTTCCAATAAGACTTCCAAATCTATTTCTTTTGCAGCCGCAGTTAGTTCATTTATTTGATTTTTAGAAAGAGATTCTGCAATTAATAATATAGCATCAGCACCATTCGCTTTTGCTTCGAAGATTTGATACTCATCAATAATAAAATCTTTTCTGAGCAGTGGGACAGTTTTAAATTTTGCAATATCATTCAAATAATTTATACTACCTTTGAAGAAGTTTACATCAGTCAATATTGAAATTGCATCAACTTCATTCTCCATATATAATTCTGCAATGTACCTATGATTAAAATTTTCTCGGATTATTCCTTTTGATGGACTAGCCTTTTTAATTTCTGCAATAATTGATAATCTCTCTGATCTATCAAGCGCATTAGAAAAAGATAATCTTGATTTTCCAAAGAACTCAGAATCATTAAAACGACTCAAACTATATTCAGATCTTAGTTTTTTTACTTCTTCTTTTTTAACTTCAGTTATTTCTTCAAGTATTGTCATTTATGCTTCTCGCCAAACTCTTTCAATTCATTAAGTTTTTTTAATGTTGCACCAGATTTTATAGATTCCTCAGCCAGATGTATACACTCATTCAAGTCATCAGAAATGGATGAGGTTTTTAATGCCATTGCTGCATTTGCTAAAACAACCTCATAAGCGGGTCCGGTAGTTTTGCCAGAAAAAATATCATAAATTATTTGAGCATTTTCTTTTGCAGAACCACCAAGAAGCTGATCCAATGTAATTTTTGGGAATCCGAAATTTTCGTTTGTTAGGGAATAGAAATACATAGAGTGATCATGACTTACTTCATAAACATTTGTTGTTTCTGTTAATGTAATTTCATCATAAGCGTTATTAGTGCACAAGAAAGCAACCTTCTGCATTTCCAATAATTTTATTGCCTCGCTCATTAATCGAGCTGTATTATCGCTATACGTTCCAATTAATTGTCTCTTTACTCCAGCCGGGTTTGTAAGCGGTCCAAGAATATTAAAGATTGATCTGAACTCCAGTTCTTTCCTAATTGGCGCAACGTGTTTCATTGCCGGATGATACAGAGGTGCAAATAGAAATGCGATACCAATTTCGTTTAATGCCTTTTCTGATACCTCGGGATTGAGCTGCACATCAACTCCAAGCTCATGAAGAACGTCAGAGCTGCCACTTTTACTTGAGATTGATCTGTTACCGTGCTTAGCTACACTTACTCCTGCCCCAGCAACAACAAACGAAACAGCTGTTGAAATATTGAACGTACCGGAACCATCGCCACCTGTTCCGCAGACATCAATGACTCTTTCATTTTGACATTTAATATTTACTACTTTTTCGCGCATTGCTTTTACAAAGCCTGCCACTTCTTCTGAAGATTCACCTTTAATTTTAAGAGCTGTGAGCAATGATGCAATTTTAGAATTGTTTTCATTTCCACTCATAATTGAATACATAACTTCGTATGCTTCATCAAAAGTAAGACTATGTCCCTCAATCACTTTTTCAAGTTGTACTTTCATATTTCTATCCAATTTTTAATTATATTTTCTCCTTCATCTGTTAGAATTGATTCTGGGTGAAATTGAATTCCCTCTATTGGATATGTTTTATGCCTTATCCCCATTACAATATTATCAGAAGTGTGAGATGTGATTTCTAGATCACCGTTTATACTTTCTCTTTCAATAATTAGCGAATGATATCTTCCAGCATCAAAATTTTGAGGGACATCTTTATAAATTGTTTTATTATCATGTTGAATTTTAGATGCCTTTCCATGCATCAGAACTGAGGCATTAACTATTTTAGCTCCAAAACAAATACCAATTCCTTGATAACCCAAACAAACCCCCAATATTGGGATTTGTTTTCCAAACTCTTTAATTACATCAATAGATATTTTTGAATCTTCTGGTCTACCGGGACCTGGAGAAATAATTATTTTATCCGAATTCATTTTATAAATTTCATCCAGTGTAACCTTGTCATTTCTTTTTACAATAATATCCGTTGTAAATTTTCCAACAAGCTGGACAAGATTAAACGTAAATGAATCGTAATTATCAATTACTAAAACTTTCATCAATAGCCTCTGCAAATTTTAATGCACTTTCTAAAACAGCGGATTTATTTTTTATTTCTTTCAATTCTAAATCTGCTTTGCTATCAGCCACAATACCGGCACCAGCCTGCCAATAGATTTTTTTACTATCAGCAAAGAGAGTTCTTATGGCAATACACATATCTAAATTTCCTTTAAAGTCAATATAACCAACACTACCGGCATATGGTCCACGACTAACTTCTTCGTAATCATCAATCAGTTGAATTGCACGAATCTTAGGAGCTCCAGAAACAGTTCCAGCGGGGAAACTCGCTTTTAGTGCATCAATACAATTTGAATCTTCATTAAGTTCACCCTCAACTCTGGAAACAATATGCATTACATGAGAGAATTTATGTACATCCATCATTTCAGTTAATTCAACAGTATTATGTTTGCAAACTCTTCCTAGATCATTTCTTGCTAAATCAACAAGCATTGTGTGCTCTGCAATTTCCTTTTCATCAGACATTAATTCTTGTTCTAACTCATGATCCTCTTTTTTAGTTTTACCTCTCCGCCTTGTTCCTGCAATTGGTAAAATTGTTGCTCTATTATTTTGAACTTTTAATAAATCTTCGGGGGATGTTCCAATAATTGTTAGATCTTCATTAAACTCAAAGATATACATATATGGAGATGGATTAATTATCCTCAGGGCCCTATAAAGATTTACTAAATCACCTTCATATTCTGAATTAAATCTTTCTGATAATACTAGCTGAAAAACATCGCCTTGATAAATATTATTTTTAATCTTTTCTATTTTTTGATTGAAATTTGATTTATTAATTTGATCATTCACATCACCTGTTAATCTAAAAGTTTCAGGTAATTCCACGGGTTGCTGAATTATTATTTTGAGATCTTCAATATTGTTTCTTGCGTTTTCATAAAGTTCATCCAAATTTGGAGAATCTTTAACAAAAACATTTGTGATCATTATAATTCTGTGCTTATAATGATCAAACGCAATAATTGAATCAAACAATCCTAGCATAGCCTCTGGAAATTCATCATCTCTATGATTATTAAAAACTATACTATTTTCAATCTCTGAGACAACTTCAAATCCCAAGTAACCGACAATTCCTCCGGTAAAATCTGGGAGATCTTCAATTTTAGGATGTTTGAATGAATCAACTTGGTCACTTAAATAGTCAAGCAAATTTGATTTTAGTTTTTTAGAATTTTTAAAATCGTTAATTATCACTTTATCTTCATCAGAATGGATTGTTGATGATGGAGAATGACCAATAAAGGAATATCGTGCAAGTCTACCAATTCCTTCAACCGATTCCAGAAGGAAACTAAAATCACCTTTATTTCTAATTCTTAGATATGCTAAAACTGGTGTAAGCAGGTCTGCTGTAATCGTTTCATAAATTGGGATTACATTATAATCTTCAGCATATTTTTTAAATTGTTGTTTATTCATGTTGTTCCTAATGCTAATATTGGTCATTACGAGGGAGCAAATTGACCGAAGTAATCTTATTAGACTGCTTCACTTAGTTCGCAATGACAAATAAAATTTCTCAATAGTTCATATTTGTCATGCCGGTTTGTACATTTTACAATACCGGCATCTTTTTAGATTCCGGTATTCCATCAAAAACGATGCAAACCGGAATGACTTTTAATTTTGTCATTTCTAAATGATAAATATATGTTACCAAAGTACTCCTATAACAAAAAACCCTTCGCAGTGAATTACTTTGAAGGGCTTTTAAATTTATAAAATTATTCTTATTCACTGGTTAACTTGTTATATACATAATCCACCAATGCCAGTTATTAGTAAAATTTGAATAATATGTATTAAATGTCTTTTTCATTAGGTTTGTAAGATAGTTCATTTTATAAGTAAATGTCAAATGGAAAATTCATTTAGGTGGCTTTATATACTATTTTTTGGATTCAGTATTCTATGAGAGCAGAGTGACAACCCTTAATTTTGTCATGCCGGTTACCGTTTATGTATACCGGCATCTCAAGTTTATTAGATTCCGGTATTCCATCAAAAACGATGAAAACCGGAATGACATATATTACTTTTAACAAGTACAGAGTTTTTTTGTTTGTCACACCGATTTGGGTTTTTGCAATACCGGTATCTTTCTTTTATGAGTTTCCACCACTTACGACCGGAATGACAATCTC
>SWCC01003965.1_pt1 | contig 31539 bp, 30 predicted proteins | sample 4692971 | NCBI WGS metagenome assembly SWCC01 (sample SAMN10267277, study PRJNA491770) | bioreactor metagenome | isolation source: DHS bioreactor inoculated with subseafloor sediment | place: Japan: off Shimokita Peninsula | collected 2006-08 | reverse complement strand
TCGGAAAATGGCAAGATCGCTGTCAGCTCGTCGCCGCGGCGATCAAATTCGATGCCCAGAAAATTGATGTAGGGCACGCCGCCGACCAGCGCATTCAGCGCACCGTCACGGCGTTTCTTGATGACCTGAACGGTCTCTGGCTTGGAACGTCCGCTCATCGTTTACCCTCTACTACAAAACTGCCTGTGGCCGTGGCCACGGGGCTTCCGTCTTCCTCGTCTTGCGCGGTAGCGCGCACAAAGGCGACTGACCGCGTGACGTGATAGCATTCTGCGCGCGTGGTGATTTTCTGACCGGGTTTGGCGGCCCGTAAATATTCGATCCGCAGGTCAATGGTGGCGGTCCCCCCAGGGCTGCTGGGGTGGCTCATCACCGCTGCCCCACAACAGGTGTCCATCAGCGCCGATACCGCGCCACCGTGAATCACCCCCGTACGCGGGTCGCCCACAAGCTTGGAATCATACGGCATCGAAATGACCGCAACGCCATCCCCAAGATCCTCTAGGGACATGTTCAGCGCCTCACTGAATGGCAAAGCCGCAATGAATTGCCCGGCGATCCGCATTTTGTCTGACATTTGTCAGCCCCTTTTCGTCAACCTTCAACATATATCACCCATCCGCGTCGCAAAGAGCAACCCCGCCTGTTGCGCTTGCCCTAGCTTGCGCTTAGTTTCCCGAATTAAGGAGAAAGCAATGTCCGATAAACGCCTGACCTTTAAGGAGATGTGTGCCGAGTTCGACGTAACGCCGCGTACCTTGCGGTATTACGAGTATATCGAATTGCTGCATCCCGAACGTGATGGCCGATCCCGCAGCTACGGCCCGCGGGAAATTGCACGCATGAAGTTGATCATGCGGGGCCGTAAATTTGGCTATTCCCTTGAAGGTATCCGCCAATGGTTGCTGATCTATGAAAAAGAAGGCACCGAAGCGCAAATGCGCGCATGGGTCGTCAGTGCCGACCGGCAATTGCTAGAGCTGGCCGATCAACGCGCCCAGCTGGATGACGCAATCGATGAGTTGCAACGCCTTCGTGACGATACGGCGAACGCCCTAAAAGATATGTAGCCTGCTCAAGCGGTCAAAGCTCACGCTGTTCACCTGCAATGGGGCCAACAGCGCCCACTGTAACGCTATCAAATCCACTAAAATTTTGTACGAAAAAACGCAGGCAAGCGATGGAAACACCTTGCAGGCGCACCCCTTTTGACGATCTTTTTAAAAGTTGACGCAAAATTACCTTAGGTAAAGCCAAAAGTGACGTGACGTACCACTACGTCAACCCATACGTCTATTGTATTGCGACCCGGAAACCCCCAAATCGGTCTCATCCGACCTATGATGCGAGAGTGGCACCAAGAGATGAACACCACGACAATGACCATCCGCGAGATGTGCGACACCTTCGACGTGACTCCGCGAACATTGCGCTTTTACGAGGCGAAGGAACTGCTGTTTCCCGAACGCCAAGGCCAGAAACGCCTATTCACCAAACGCGACCGCGCGCGGTTGAAACTGATCATCCGCGGCAAGCGTTTTGGCTTTAGCCTGGAAGAAATTCGTCAACTGCTGGACCTGTATCACATGGGTGACCAGCAGCAGACGCAATTGGCGCGCACCTATGACATCGCGCGTGATCGGCTTGCCGATCTTGAAACCCAACGTGACGACATCGAACAAGCCATCGACGATTTGCGCAACCAGTTGAAATGGGCGGAAAAGATGATCGCCTCACTGAACAGCCCGCGCAAAGCGGCAGAATAAACAGCAACGCCAAGATACAAAGACATCCGCCCAAGGGAGAACCCAACATGCCTAGCTACACAGCCCCCATCAAAGACATGCAATTCGTGCTGCACGACGTGCTCAAGGTCACCGAATCCGGCATCCCCGGATATGATGAACTCGAGGCCGATTTCACCTCGGCTATTCTTGAGGAAGCAGGCAAGCTGACCTCGGAAGTGTTGGCCCCGCTGAACGCCGTGGGCGACAAAGAAGGCTGCCGTCTGGAAAATGGCGTGATCTACACGCCAACCGGTTTCAAAGATGCTTTCGGCAAGGTCAAAGAAGGCGGCTGGCCCGGTCTGGACATGCCAGAACAATACGGCGGCCAGAACATGCCCTATGTCATCGGCACCGCAGTGGGCGAGATGTTCTCGGCCTCGAACCAAGCATTCACAATGTATCAGGGCCTGACCCACGGCGCGGCCTCTGCGATCTTGGCCCACGGGTCGGACGCGCAAAAAGACACCTATCTGCCCAACATGGTATCGTGCGAATGGACCGGCACCATGAACCTGACCGAACCGCATTGCGGCACCGATCTGGGCCTGATGCGCACCAAAGCGGCTCCCCAACAGGACGGCAGCTATAAGATCTCCGGTCAGAAAATCTTTATCTCGTCCGGCGACCACGACATGGCCGACAACATCATTCACCTTGTTCTGGCCAAAATCGAAGGCGGCCCGGAAGGCATCAAAGGTGTGTCGCTGTTCATCGTTCCCAAGTTCATGGTCAACGAAGACGGCTCCCTTGGAGAACGCAACAGCCTTTCCGTCGGCTCCATCGAAGAGAAAATGGGCATCCACGGCAATTCAACCTGCGTGATGAACTATGACGGCGCTGTTGGCTATCTGCTCGGCGAAGAACACAAAGGCATGCGCGCCATGTTCACCATGATGAACGAAGCCCGCGTCGGCGTTGGCATGCAAGGCTTGGCACAGGCCGATGTCGCCTATCAAAATGCGCGCGACTACGCCAAGGACCGCCTGCAAGGGCGTGCCGTGACAGGCACCGAAAACCCCAATGGTCCGGCTGATCCGCTGATCGTACACCCCGATATCCGCCGCAGCCTGATGGATCAGAAGTCCTTCATCGAAGGCGCACGCGCATTCATCCTTTGGGGCGCAAACCTGATCGACGCCGCACACCGGTCGAACGACAAAGACGCCGACGGTCTGGTGTCGTTGATGACCCCGGTCATCAAGGGTTTCCTGACCGATGTTGGCTATGACATGACCGTCAAGGCGCAGCAGGTTTACGGCGGTCACGGCTATATCGAAGAATGGGGCATGTCGCAATTCACCCGCGATGCCCGCATTGCGATGATCTATGAAGGTGCCAACGGCGTGCAGGCGCTTGACCTTGTGGGTCGCAAACTGGCCCAAGACGGCGGCAAACACGTGATGGCGTTCTTTGACATGCTCAAATCCTTTATCAAGGAAAACGCAGGTCAGGACGCTGAATTCGACGCGGCCTATCTTGAACCACTCAAGGCAGCCAGCAAAGACCTGCAAGCGGCGGGCATGTATTTCATGCAAAACGGTATGAAGAACCCCAACAACGCCTTGGCCGGATCGACCGACTTCATGCACATGTTTGGCCATGTATGCCTAGGCTACATGTGGGCGAAAATGGGTCTGGCTGCAAAGAAAGCAATCGCAGAAGGCACAGGCGACGCTGCATTCTACGAGACCAAACTGGCAACCGGCCGCTATTATATGGCGCGCCAACTGCCAGCCACCGCACTGCATCTGACCCGTATCCAAACCGGCGCGGATACGGTGATGGCGCTGGACGCGGCAAACTTCTAAGCTACCAGAGGTGGGGCAAGACCCCACCTCACGCTTTTCGAAAGGTCCCTGATGCCCAAACGCTTCCGCCTCACCCGCCGCTTTCCCGTCGCCATGACCGAAGACGGTTACAGACGGCTCAAGAAATTCTCGGCTGAGGCAGGGTTGGACGAAGGGGAAGCGCTGTCGTTTCTATTCGAAAACTTCAACAGCGTCATGAACGAAGAAAAGCTGACAGCCCGCCTGCGGCTTTTCAATGCCGAAATCGATGATCGTAAAAAATAACCGGGAAAGGGATGAAACCGACCCTTCGGGGAGAGTTTACTTGGCAAAATGAAACGGGCGGCAAGGCCCTGCCTCACTCTTAGCTCAGACCAAGAAAGAGACAGGGTTTCACTTTGCACGCCGCTCAGCTCTCCAGCCTGCTGCGCATCTGTTTGATAAAAGACAGACACTAAGAAGGCCTTAAAAATGAAATAGTTTGATTTCATTTTGCCAGATAAACTCCACGGGGGTGTGGGGGTGTGAAACCCCCACGTCGAGCGGATAGACAAAAAGTGACCTTAGGGAGGTTCAAATGACCATCACATTGCATTGCTTCGGCGAAAGCGGAAATGCGTATAAAGCAGCCCTTGCGCTGGAACTGTCGGGTCTTGCCTGGGAGCCGGTAAAAGTCGACTTCTTTGGGGGTGAAACCCGCACGCCGGATTATCGCACCGACATCAACAGCATGGGCGAAGCACCGGTCATGATTGATGGCGACGTCCGGCTGACACAATCCGGCGTCATCCAGGATTACGTGTCCGAGAAATCCGGCAAGTTCGGCGGCAAGGACGCCACTGAACGCCGCGAGGTTTTGCGGTGGGTTTTGTGGGACAACCACAAGCTCAGCTCAAACGCAGGGATGACCCGGTTTTTGATGAACTTCCTGCCCGAGGACAAGCGGCCAAAGGAGGTCATCGGCTTTATGCAGGGGCGGCTTGCCGCAGCCTATGCCGTGCTTAACGATCACCTTGAGGGGCGCGACTGGATCGTGGGCGACGGGATCACCAACGCCGATCTGAGCTGCTGCGGCTACCTGTATTACCCCGAACCTTTCGGTTTCAACCGCAAGGATTGGCCCAATATCGACGCGTGGCTTACGCGTCTAAGTGAAACACCGGGCTGGAAGGCCCCGTATGACCTGATGCCCGGCAGCCCTGCTGACCGCGCTTGAATTTAAGGGAGATACCTAATGACCGAAGCATATATCTACGACGCATTGCGCACCCCGCGCGGCAAGGGCCGCAAAGACGGCGCGCTGCATGAATTGACATCGCTGCGCCTGTCCGCACTGACGCTGAACGCGTTGAAAGACCGCAACAACCTTGAGGGCCACGCGGTCGAGGATGTGATCTGGGGCAACGTGACCCAAGTCATGGAACAGGGCGGCTGCCTTGCGCGCTCTGCCGTGTTGGCATCCGATCTGGACGAACGCATTCCGGGTCTTGCGATCAACCGGTTCTGTGCATCCGGCATGGAGGCCGTGAACCTGGCCGCAAACCAGGTCAAAGGCGGTGCCGGCATGGCCTATATCGCTGGCGGTGTTGAGATGATGGGCCGCGTGCCCATGGGCAGCGACGGTGCCGCAATTGCCGTTGATCCGACGCTGGCGATGGAAAAGTACTTTGTACCGCAGGGTATTTCGGCTGACATTATCGCGACAGAATACGGTTTCACCCGTGAAGAAGCCGACCAGCTGGCCGTCAAATCCCAGCAGCGCGCCAAGATGGCGTGGGACGAAGGCCGCTTTGCCAAATCCGTCATCGACATCAAGGATCAGAACGGTTTGTCGATCCTCAGCCATGACGAATACATGCGCCCCCAGACCGACATGCAGTCGCTTGGGTCGTTGAACCCCGCGTTCCAGCAGATGGGCGAAGTCATGCCCGGTTTCGACAAGATCGCACTGATGAAGTACCCGCATCTTGAGAAAATCAACCACATCCATCACGCCGGTAACTCCTCGGGCATCGTGGACGGTGCGGCGGCAGTGCTGATCGGCAACAAGGAATTCGGCGAGAAATACGGCCTCAAGCCACGCGCCCGCATCCGCGCCACGGCCAAGATCGGCACCGATCCAACGATCATGCTGACAGGCCCCGTGCCCGTGACCGAAAAGATTTTGGCCGACAACGGCATGAAGATCGGCGACATCGACCTGTTCGAAGTCAACGAAGCTTTCGCCGCCGTGGTCATGCGTTTCATGCAGGCGTTTGATATCGACGACAGCAAGGTCAACGTAAACGGCGGGTCCATTGCGATGGGTCACCCCTTGGGTGCGACCGGTGCGATGATCATCGGCACGCTGCTGGACGAGCTTGAGCGCTCCGACAAGGAAGTCGGCATGGCGACGCTTTGCATTGCATCCGGCATGGGTGCCGCCACAATCATCGAGCGCGTCTGATGGGCGATCAACCACATCCCTTTCTTGCCATCGCAGAACTGGCCCCGAAAAAGGGCCTGAAGGATCTGAAGGTGAAAGTCGAACGGGGCGGTGCCTATGTACGTTTGTACCAGGATTCCCCGCCGCTGTTCTTCAAGCACCGCAATGATCCAAGCGACAGTTTTGACCGCGAGAGTTTCGATAACTTCAAGCGGATCCTGCTGAGCGAGGAAGATTGCCAAGATGGTCCGAAAGCCACGATCGAACTGATCAGATCGCTGCTTGAAAAATTCGCTGATTACACACCTCAGCGCTCGTAACACACTCCAAATCAGGGAGAGATAAATGACCGATTTCACAATGACCAAGGACGCCGACGGCGTCGCCATCATCACCTGGGACGTGCCCGGTAAATCCATGAACGTCATGTCGATCGAAGGGTTGTCCGAACTGGACGCCATCATCGACACCGTTTTGTCCGACGACAGCATCAAGGGTGCGGTTGTCACATCCGGCAAGGACGGATCGTTTGCGGGCGGCATGGACCTGAACCTGCTGGCCAAAATGCGCGAAGATGCGGGCGACGATCCTGCCAAGGGTCTGTTCGAGGGCACGATGCAAATGCATGCCCTGCTGCGCAAGATCGAACGTGCGGGCATGGACCCGAAAACCAACAAGGGCGGCAAGCCGATTGCGTCTGCCCTGCCCGGCACTGCCGCTGGTATCGGTCTGGAACTGCCACTGGCCACGCACCGCATTTTCGTCGCGGACAACCCAAAGGCACGTATCGGCCTGCCCGAAATCATGGTCGGCATTTTCCCCGGCGCGGGCGGTACAACCCGTCTGACACGCAAGCTGGGCGCGATGGGGGCCTCGCCGTTCCTACTTGAGGGCAAGATGGTTGCCCCTGCTGCCGCGAAATCAGCGGGCCTGATCGACGAGGTAGTCGCCGATCCGGTCGCCGCCGCGAAAGAATGGGTTTTGAACGCCAAGGACGCGGACATTCTGAAACCTTGGGATGCCAAGGGCTATAAAATGCCCGGCGGCACGCCCTACCACCCTGCCGGCTTCATGACCTTTGTCGGTGCCAATGCGATGGTCAACGGCAAGACCCAAGGCGCGTTCCCGGCAGCCAAGGCGTTGCTGAGTGCCGTCTATGAAGGTGCATTGGTCCCGTTTGATACCGCCCTCAAGATCGAGGCACGCTGGTTCACCAACATCCTGCTGAACCCGTCGTCGTCTGCCATGATCCAGTCGCTGTTCCTGAACAAGGAAGCCCTGGAAAAAGGCGCTGTGCGTCCCGAAGGTGTGCCAGACCAGCGCGTCAAAAAGCTGGGCGTTCTGGGTGCAGGCATGATGGGTGCAGGCATCACGCTTGTGTCCGTTCAGGCCGGTATCGAAGTCGTGCTGATCGACCAGACCCAAGAAGCCGCAGACAAGGGCAAAGCCTATTCCGCGAGCTTCTTTGACAAGGGCATTGCACGTCGCAAGTCCACCGAAGAGAAGAAGCAGGCCGCGTTGGACCTGATCACCGCGACCACCGATCTGGACGCGTTGAAAGGCTGCGATCTGATCATCGAAGCGGTGTTCGAAGACCCAGCCGTCAAGGCCGAGATGACCAAAAAGGTCGAAGCCGTGATCCCCGAGGATTGCATTTTCGCCTCCAACACCTCGACCCTGCCGATCACCGAACTGGCAAAAGCATCGTCACGCGCGGATCAGTTCATCGGCATCCACTTCTTTTCCCCCGTCGAAAAGATGCTGCTGGTCGAGATCATCAAAGGCAAGGAAACCGGTGACCGCGCCGTCGCGAAATCGCTCGATTACGTGCGCCAGATCCGCAAGACGCCGATCGTGGTTAACGACGCGCGGTTCTTCTATGCCAACCGCTGCATCATCCCTTATGCCAACGAAGGCGCGCGGATGATCACCGAAGGTGTGGCACCGCAACTGGTGGATCACGCGGCGCAATTGCTGGGCTTCCCTGTTGGGCCTGTGCAACTGACCGACGAGACATCCATTGATCTTGGGGCCAAGATTGCCCGCGCGACCAAAGCGGCGATGGGCAATGCCTATCCTGCGTCCCAAGCCGACGATCTGATTTTCTGGATGGAAGATCTGGGCCGTCTGGGCCGCAAAGCCAACGCAGGCTTTTTCGACTATGACGAAAAGGGCAAGCGTCAGGGTTATTGGAAGGGGATGCACGACAAGTTCCCGCTGGCCGAAACCCAGCCCGATCTGCGCGATGTGCAGGATCGTCTGATGTTCTCGCAGGTGCTTGAAGCTGTGCGCGCACTGGAAGAAGGCGTGTTGGAAGACATCCGCGAAGGCGATGTTGGCGCGATCCTTGGCTGGGGCTTTGCGCCTTGGTCCGGTGGCCCGTTCAGCTGGCTTGATATCATCGGCGCACCCTATGCCGCTGAACGCTGTGACCAGCTGCAAGCCAAGTTCGGCGATCGTTTCGAATGCCCTGCCCTGCTGCGTGAAATGGCAGACAAAGGTCAGACATTCTATGGCCGTTTCGGACCGGATGCCAAAGCCGCCTGATCAGGCGTCACATCTAAAAGACATACGGCCAGCAGGTAACTGCTGGCCGTTTTTGTATCTATCGCAATGACGCGCTGGCTGCGGCTAATTCGCATCCTCGAAGCGGTAGCCAAACCGCGCAATATCGGCCGCGCAAATCCGCGCCACGATCTGCACAAGCTCATCCGTGTAATAGCTTTGATACGCTGCATCGCGGTCAGAGGCGTTTTCGTTGGGCAGCGTCAGCGTGAAGCCCAGATGATCAAACAGGGGCTCGGCATCCCGCGCAAAATGCTCAAGCCGGATGAACAGATTACCCTGCTCTGCCCCTGCGCCGTCTTGCAGATAGCTGCCATAGGGTGCGTTCTGCAGGCTGACATGTAACGCGGGTGTTTCAAGGAACACGGCGAAACTGGTTTGTTGCGCAAGCCGGACCATGGGGTGATCAAAGGACTGCCCGCGCAGCCAGTGATAATAGCTTACGATCCGGTCCCACGGGTTGCGCACCAAGGTGAAACAGAACATCTGGGCAATCTCGTCGCGGGTCACCACCCCTTCGATATCGGCCAGCGTCGAATGTTTCCAAAGCCGCCCTGCCGCCTGCGCGTCCTTCATCCGTTTCCGGCGCTTTAACGCCTTAGGCGTGTCGCCCAGCATGATGTCATCCTTCATCGCGCGCCCTTCTAGCGCCAGCGCCAGCGACGTTCCCCCGGTCTTGGGGCTATGCACAAAGATGTAATTGCGGCCACGGCTGATGATCATCGCACGCGCCCTTGCGCGCCTGTCGCGGCACGCTGTGCAAAATCATCCTGTGGTTCGCCATGTTTCATACTTTTAACTTCACGCAACTGGCGCAATACTCAAGCAGAAAAACCGCGCAACGCCGAAGGATACATCATGGGTTGGATGACAAACGAAGACGGATTGGAAAAGTGCCGCGCCAACTATGTGCCGCTTAGCCCGCTGTCGCACCTGCAACGCGCGGCCCATGTGTTTCCCGATGTTCTGGCCGTTTCCTATGGCCCGCACCGCACGACTTACGCCCAATATCATGCGCGATGCAGCCGCTTGGCATCGGCGCTGGCAGATATGGGTGTGATGCCCGGCGACGTGGTATCAACCATTTTGCCCAATATCCCCGCCCAAGCCGAGGCGCATTTCGGCGTGCCCGCATGTGGTGCCGTTTTGAACACCATTAACACCCGTTTGGACGTCGATACCGTCGCCTATATCCTTGATCATGGCGAAGCCAAGGTCGCGCTGGTCGATACCCAGTTCGTTGAGCTGGCGGAAGCCGCCTGTGCCACGCTGGACACCCCGCCGACCCTGATCGAAGTTCCCGATGCGCAGGCTGGGTTCCCGGCAACCGGACGCTACCCGACCTATGATGATCTGCTGGCCAAGGGTGATCCCGCCTATGCGTGGGTCATGCCCCAAGACGAATGGGAAAGCCTTGCCTTGAACTATACGTCTGGCACCACAGGCCGGCCCAAGGGCGTGGTTTACCATCACCGCGGTGCCTATCTGATGACCATGGGCACCGTTGTCAGCTGGCGTATGGTGATGCGCCCGGTCTTTATGCAGATCGTGCCGCTGTTTCATTGCAATGGCTGGAACCATGCGTGGATGATGCCCCTGTTGGGCGGCACCTTGGTCTGCTGCCGCGACATCACTGCCAGCGCCATCTACAACGCCATTGCCGACGAAGGTGTCACCCATTTCGGCGGTGCGCCGATTGTGTTGAACATGATGGTCAACGCGCCCGACGCTGAACGCCGCGCCTTTGACCACGTTGTCGAAGTCTTTACCGCAGGTGCGCCCCCCGCCCCTGCAACCCTGTCCAAGATCGAGGCGTTGGGCTTCAACGTCACTCAGGTTTACGGCCTGACCGAAACCTATGGCCATGTCACCGAATGCCTATGGAGCGCTGACTGGGACGCGTTGCAAGGCGAAGATCGCGCCGCCGTAAAGGCCCGCCAAGGCGTGCCAATGCCGATGATGGAAGACATCACCGTATTGAACCCCGACATGACCCAAGTCACCAAGGACGGGGCCACCCAAGGCGAGATCATGATCCGCGGGAATTCGGTGATGAAAGGGTATTTCAAAAACCCTGAAGCCACAAAAGAAGCGTTTAAAGGGGGGTATTTCCATTCAGGCGATCTGGCCGTGCAGCATCCCAACGGCTATATGCAGATCGCCGACCGCGCCAAGGATATCATTATCTCGGGCGGTGAAAACATCTCCTCGGTCGAGATCGAAGGTGTGCTGATGGGGCATCCTGATGTGAACCTGGCCGCTGTTGTCGCCAAACCTGATGACAAATGGGGCGAGGTGCCTTGCGCCTTTGTGGAACTAAAACCCGGCCAGATAGGGGACGAAGTCGCGATGATCGCCTTTGCCCGCGAAACCTTGGCCGGTTTCAAAACCCCCAAAAAGGTCGTGTTCCAAGAACTGCCAAAAACTTCGACCGGCAAAATCCAGAAATTCGAACTGCGCAAGAAAGCTGCCACGCTTTAGCGTCTGATCACCCCACCAAAAACACGCTGCTCGGCGGGCCACAACTGCCCGCCGTTCCGGTAGGCTTGCGTACCCTCGCGTGGCTTTCAGAAAATACCTCGGAACAATCATCGACCACGCTGGTTATCTCCCCGTGACGAAGGGCGCTGGCGGACGACAGTTCACTGCCTGATAATTCAGTAACAGACACTTTTAACGAGTGACAGAAAGCGAACAAGATGACACGGATTTCGAAACTTACCCTAAGCACCGCAATGTTGGTTGGCACGATGTTTGGCGGCGCGGCCCTGGCAGCCGATAACGAAACAGTGGATCATACAGAGGTCGGATCGCTTAGCTGTGATGTAGGCGACGGCAGCGGTTTCATCGTTGGCTCGAGCCGCGAGCTGACCTGTATCTTTAACCCCGTCGAAGAAGGTCAAGCAGACGAAAAATATGTCGGCGAGATCAACCGCTGGGGTCTGGATATCGGCGAGACGCAAAACGGCCAGATGTCATGGCTTGTTCTGGCACCAACCGAGTCCGAATATAGCGAAGGCGGGCTGAACGGCTCTTACAAGGGTGTATCTGCCGAAGCGACATTTGGTGTAGGCCTTGGCGCGAACGTCATGACCGGCGGCTCTGAAAACACGCTGGCGCTGCAGCCGGTAAGCGTGAACACCCAAAACGGCATCAACCTTGCTGTAGGTGTGGGCGAGATCAACCTGACCCGCGTCGGCGGCTAAACCCTGCGAAATTTTTGAGAAGCGAGGGCGGCGATGTGCCGCCCTTTTTTTCGTTCTAGAGGGCTTACCCCAGACGCTTTTCATACCGCCATGCATTGATGGTATGCGGCCCGTCTTCGGTTTCCACCTCGTAGGGAACCGTCGCAGCCAGAACCCAGCCAGATTTTTCATAGAAACGGGCCGCGCGGTCATTGCCAACCAAACAGGCCAGCCATTTCAACCCGTCGCCCAATGTGGTCTCAGCATTGGCCATCAGGTCACGCGCGGTGCCTGATCCTTGGAAATCCGGCGCGACGTAGAACTGATAAAGCTCGTCACCCTCAAGCATAAAGAACCCGGCCATCTGCCCGTCAATCCAAGCGACCTGAGTCTGCTTCAAATGCGCCGTGGTTCGGGTCAGAAACTCGTCCGCTGTGCGCTGCTTGGTCAGTGATTGCGGTGCGGCCGCACCATGCCCCTGCATCCACCCGTGACGCCACAACGCCGCAATCGCGGGGATATCGTCAGATACTGCGGGTTTTACATCCATTAAGTTGTTCTCCTGCACGTTTGGACCACGCTGGCAGGTGCTGGCCCATTGCTCAAGTCTTATCAGATGCTAAAGTATGGCAAAATAACTAGGCAGTATATTACAGCTCATGACGGCCCTCACGAAATACGCGCGCATCGAAGCGACGGGCCTTTGGCGTGCCGACCCCAAAGATCAACGTCGCGAGGTCATCGTGTCAATCGGGGACGCGACGCTGGTGATTTCGAACATGAAGGACCAAGCGATAGCGCATTGGTCGCTTGCCGCGGTGGCCCGTGCAAACCCCGGCATACGTCCTGCGATATTTCACCCCGACGGCGACCCCGCCGAAACGCTCGAGATCGCAGACACCCACAGCGAGATGATCGATGCCATCGAAACCCTGCGCCGCGCAGTCGAACGCAACCGCCCGCATCCGGGGCGTTTGCGCCTGATCGGTGTGCTGGGGTCCATCTTTACGGTGGTCGCCTTGGCGCTGTTCTGGCTGCCTGGTGCCATGCAAGATCACACGCTAAAAGTCGTGCCAAAGGTGAAACGCGCCTCGATCGGGATCGCATTGCTGCGCCAGATCGAACGGGTGTCCGGCGTGGCCTGCACCAACCCACGCGGCCGCGCCGCCCTGGTCAAGCTTGGCACGCGCCTGTCAGCGGGGCCGTTGACCGTGTTGCCCGCCATGACCCGCGACAGCATCCACCTGCCCGGCGGGTTGATCGTGCTAAACAAGACCATCTTTGAAGACTATGAATCCCCCGATGTTGCCGCCGGTTTCATCCTGTCCGAAGTCGTCAAACGCGCGCAAAGCGACCCGCTGCGCGACATGTTGGCCGACCTCAGCCTGCGCGAAAACTTCCGCCTGCTCACCACCGGCGAGATTTCCGAACCCGCTCTCAAAGACTATGCCGAGACGCTGATGGCGGCACAGGACACGCCAGCGCCGGTGGGCCAACTCTTGGCACGGTTCAATGACGAACGGCTGCACAGCACCCCCTATGCAGAAGCGCTTGATATCACTGGCGAAACGACACTGGCCCTGATTGAAGGCGATCCAATGGCGGGCCAAGATACCGATCCTCTGATCAACGATTCCGATTGGCTGCGCCTGCAAAACATCTGCGGCGGCTAAGGAAAGCATATGCTGGATATCGGCCTACGCCTCGCCCTGTCACCTGTGTTGCTGTTACAAGGTGCCACCGTGCGCGCCCGCGCCCTAAAACTGCCCGAGGCAAGCGGCCCCCGAGAAGGCACAATCGGCACTGGCCCCGCATTGTCCGTGTTAATCTTGGGCGATTCATCAGCGGCTGGCGTTGGCGTCACGCATCAAGATCAAGCGCTTGCAGGGCAACTGTCCCAACAACTGTCGCAGGATTTCAGCCTCAACTGGCGTTTGATCGCAAAGACCGGCGCGACGACTGCCAGTACGCTTAAGCATCTTGAAGGGCTTGCCCCATCGCCCGTCGATATTGTGGTGACAGCCCTGGGTGTGAATGACGTCACCTATGCTGTTCCCTTTGGGGTTTGGCAACGACGGCAACACGCATTGCACGCGCGCATTGAACAGCTTTTTGCGCCACGACTGGTCTATATGTCGGGCGTGCCGCCGCTGGGTCTTTTCCCGATCCTGCCACACCCGCTGCGCTGGACATTGGGCAGGCAAGCCGCGCGGTTTGATCAGGCATTGGCCACATCGCTGGGCGCCAGAAAACACTGGCACCACATGCCATTTGACGTGCCGTTGGACCCCGCGCAAATGGCGGCCGACGGCTTTCATCCCGGTCCCGAAATCTATGCGCTTTGGGGAAAAGAAATAGCCGGCCGGATCAACACCGACTGGCCACCTGTTTCAAACCGGCACTAAGCCCTAGCGAATATAGGCGTCCTGATATCCACCGCCGCGCAACTTGCCCAATGCGTGGGGTGCTGACGCCTTGGCAAACGGACCCGCCTGAACAGATAGATAGATCTTGCCACCGCGTGTGGATTTGCCGATCCGCGCGCCCATGCCCATGCCGGCAATACGTTTGGCCGCCCGTTGTGCATTGGCTGCGTCTTGAAAGACCCCTACCTGCACATAGGTGCTGCCACCATTACGGATTTGCGCAGATGCAGTATCAGGCTTGGCCGCGGAACGGCTGGAATAGGTTGGCGTGCGCACGGCAGGTGCCGCACCACGGTTTCGCACGATCCGCTTGACCACCTGCCCGCCCCGCGTGGACAGCGTTACGTGACCCATTTCGCGGCTCTGCTGATCAATCGATGTATACGGGTAAATCAACGGCATGCGCGCCGTCACGTCCTGCCCTGTCGTTTGGTTGATCAAACGACGCGGGACAGTGTTGGTCCACATCAAAAGCATCTGCGCCCGACCAGCCAGGTTTTGCTCGGCCCGTTTCGGGTTCAACCGATCATCTTCCCAAACCGGCTTGTAGCCTTTCGGGACCTGCACGGTGTTGTAGGTGTTGATGCGGTTGACCGCGACATGCTTGGGAACAATGCGGGTGGTTGGGGTAACGGCGACAGTACCAGCCGGGATTTTGCGGTGCGATGTCGCACGGCGCGCGACTTGTGCAATCGGCTCGGTCTGCGGGCCACACCGTTCCGCCAGCCCCGACCGCCCCATATAGCGCTGCGCAAGAGCGGACCGTTCCGGACAGACACTAAGACGCCCTTGCGGGGCAACGGACGCGGCTACAACCGGACGTGGGGCTGTTTGGCGCACCACCGCTGGTGCCGTCTGGCGAACAACAGGCGGCGTGCGGCGGATTTGGGGAACAGGGCGCGGTTTCACAGCCGCGGGTGCGGTCTGCGTCGGTGCATCATTTAGCGTAATCTGCACCGGTGCATTCGCTTGCGGTGCGGGGGATGCCAGCGCAGTGCCGACATTCGTCGGTTTAAAGCCACAGACGCCAGCACGCTTGCGCGTCACACGCGGCACCCAAGTCACATTTCCATCAATGCCTGCCCGAATGAAAACACAGCCGGCGCTGTCGACATATTGCTTACCCTTATAGGACGCGGGCGGGAACTCTTTCGGTTGTTCCTCAAACGATTGAGCCTGCACCGCTCCGATGCTGGCAGCCCCAAAAACGACAGCGATTGCGACAATATTCAAAAACTTCATCTGCGCCCCCAACACAACATATAGTCTAAATAATGCGTCATCCCCTAGTCAGAGTAAAGCTTCCTATAACAGGCTCAGCACATTTGCGTCATTATTTCGTGCCGAACATCCGGTCTCCCGCGTCACCCAAACCAGGTACGATATAGCCCAACTCGTTCAGCTTTTCATCAACCGCAGCCGTCACGATAGGCACATCGGGATGTGCTTCTTGCATGCGCTTGATGCCTTCGGGCGCTGCCAACAAACACAAGAACCGGATACTGGTGGCACCAGCCTCTTTCAACATATCGATTGCCGCGACAGATGAATTACCCGTGGCCAACATCGGGTCCACTGCAATCACCAAACGATCATCCATGCCTTCAGGCACCTTGAAATAGTATTTGACCGGCTTCAGCGTCTCTTCATCGCGGTACAGGCCTACAAACCCGACACGCGCCGACGGGATCAGCTCAAGAACGCCATCCAACAAACCATTGCCCGCCCGCAGGATCGATATCAACGCCAGCTTCTTGCCATCCAGCGTAGGTGCATCCATCGGCTGCATCGGTGTATCGATCCGCTTTGTGGTCATCGGCAACCCCCGCGTCACTTCATAAGCCAAAAGCTGGCTGATTTCGCGCAGCAATTGCCGAAAGACTGCCGTCGGAGTTTCCTTGTCACGCATGATGGTCAGCTTGTGCTGCACCAGCGGATGGTTCACCACGGTGAGATGTTCAGATGTATCGGGCATAGCTGCGCTCTCCATTTTGCTTGGCTCGACTCTTGCCTTGAAATGCCATGGCCCGCAACCATAGCGCGCCCCGTCTGGGTTCATTTTGCCAAATAAACTCCGGGGGAATCGTGGCTTGCCACGATGGGGGCTGGCCCCCGTCACCGCTATATTGGAACAACCACGCCCAAATGCTCAGCGACCAACGCCGCCACATCCTTGAACCCGATCAACCCCAAACTTCCCTGACCAAGCCCCTGCACCAAGACCGGCGCGCGCTCTCTGGTGTGATCGGTTCCCAACCAGGTCGGATCATTTCCATGATCTGCCGTCAGCACCAGAATGTCCCCATCGCGTAGCTTCGACGTGATTTTTCCGATCTCGGCGTCAAACCATTCCAGCGCGCGCGCATATCCAGACACATCGCGCCTGTGCCCATAAATGCTGTCAAACTCGACAAAATTGGCAAATGTCAGACTGCCGTCCTCGGCGGTCTCAACCAAATCATCCAGATGTCGCATCAAGGTTTCATCCGGCCCTTTGCGCAATTCGTCAAAACCTGACATCGAAAAAATATCGCCGATCTTACCAACCGCATAGACACGCCGCCCGGCATCCTGAACCCAATTGCTCAGCACAGGCGCGGGCAGTTCAATGGCAAAGTCCCGGCGATTTGCAGTGCGCGTAAATCCGGCCTTGGCGTCCCCGACAAAGGGGCGCGCGATCACACGCCCGACTTTCATCTCATGCGCAATCGGCGCGATCTTGGCGCATAGCTCGATCAGCCGGTCCAACCCGAAATGCACCTCATGTGCTGCAATCTGCAAAACGCTGTCCGCAGATGTATAGCAGATCGGATAGCCCGTCGCGATATGCTCGGCACCGAATTCCTCGATGATTGCTGTGCCGGGGGCATGACAATTGCCCAATATCCCGTCTACGCTGGCAAGCTCTGCCAATTGCGCCAACAGCTCAGGTGGAAACGAATTTCTGACATCCGCAAAGTAATGCCATTCCCAAGGCACAACCAACCCGGCAAGCTCCCAATGGCCCGACGGCGTATCCTTGCCACGTGACAGCTCTGTCGCGGCACCCCACGTTCCGGTAACCTCGCCCGCCAAACTCGCGACCTCAAGCCCGCTGGACAGTTTGGTCGCAGCGCCCAAGCCCATCGACACCAGATTGGGCAGGTTCAACGGACCAGAACGCCCCTCTTCCGCGCGCCCTTCGGCACAGGCCTGTGCGATATGTCCGACGGTGTTTGAACCGGTATCCGGCACCGAGCCGTTGAAAAATGCATCAGCATCAGGTGCGCCCCCAATGCCGACCGAATCCATGACCACCAAAAATGCACGTGCCATCAGCCCACCCGCTCAAGAATAAGATCCGGTGATTTAACAGGTTTCGCCGTCAGTGTAATCGCACTGCGCACGGCTCTTGCGGCTCTTTCGGCATCCTCTGACCGGACCGCGTGAATGACGGCCAAGGGATCGCCCTTGGCGACATTTACCCCCAGCCGCACGACTTCCGACAACCCTACGGCTGTGTTGATCTGGTCGGTTTCCAACATGCGCCCGCCGCCAAGCGCCACCACAGCCATGCCCAACGCCTCGCCATCAATAGCCGAGACATAACCAGCCTCGGGCGCAGGGATTTCGCCTATGATTGTGGCCTCAGGCAAAAAGCGGTTCCAATTCTCCACAAATTGCAAAGGCCCGCCCATTTCCGCGATCATCATGCCAAACCGCTCCGCCGCATATCCGTCGCGGATGGCGCTGCAAATCGCATCCGCCCCCTGCTGCACATCTGCAGCAAGGCCCGCGTTGGCCAACAAAACCCCACCCAGAGCGGCGCAAACCGATACAATCGGACCTTCGGCTTGCCCCGTCAGCACCCGCATCACCTCAGCCACCTCAAGCGCATTGCCAAGGCTGGGCACCAAGGGCTGGCTCATATCGCTAATGATTGCTGTCGTCTTGCAACCGCTGGCATTGGCGGTTTTGGCCAAGGCACCGGCCAACATCTGCGCCTGCTCAAGATCTTTCATGAACGCGCCACTGCCAACTTTGACATCCAGCACCAGCCCTTGCAAACCTGCGGCCAGCTTTTTCGACAGGATCGATGCTGTGATCAAATCCATGCTATCAACGGTCGATGTCACGTCGCGCACCGCGTATAGCCGTTTGTCCGCAGGCGCGATATCACCCGTCGCCCCGACAATCGCACAGCCGATTTTGCCAACGACCCGTCGCAACTGCCCCTCGTCCATTTGCGTCGATACGCCCGGAATGGCCTCCATCTTGTCCAGCGTGCCGCCCGTATGGCCCAGACCACGTCCGGAAATCATCGGAACATAGGCACCGCAGGCTGCCAACGCCGGCGCAAGGATAAGGCTGACACAATCGCCCACGCCACCGGTCGAATGTTTATCCAGAACCGGCCCGTTCAAATTCCATGTCAGAACCTGCCCACTGTCGCGCATCGCAAGGGTTAGCGCCACGCGGCCCGCGTCGCTTAGGCCGACCTGACAGACCCCCATCGCAAAGGCCCCGGCCTGCGCATCGCTGACGCGCCCATCGGCCAAGGCTTTGGCAAACCAAACCAGCTCGTCACGGTTGGGTGACTGCCGATGCCGCAGCTTGCCTAAAATAACACGCGCATCCATGTGCTAAGTTTCCATATGGGCGCGGCCAAACGCCCCCGGCAACAGCTCGGCCAGCGGCATGACTTCTTCAACACCCGAAAGCGTGGCCATGGTAACCCGCGCATCGCCTTTGCCGAATTCAGCCAGCTTCTGCCGACAGCCCCCGCAAGGGGTGATTGGCATCGGGCTACCCGCAATCACATAGGCTTCGGTAAACTCCGTTTCGCCGGCAGCCACCATCGCCGCGATGGCACCAGCCTCGGCACATGTACCCTCAGGATAGGCCACATTCTCAACGTTGCAGCCCACATAAAGCGCACCAGAAAGCCCCCGCAGCGCCGCCCCCACTTTGAAATTTGAATAGGGCGCATAGGCATTGGCCTGAACCGCGCTGGCTTTGTCTCTTAAATCTTGTGTCATTGGGCCTCCGTTCACGAAAGTATAAAAAGCTTTGCTCAAAGTTGCGATGGCAAAAGAATAAAAACCTTTACCGTTCATTTTGCCGAAAAACTCCGGGGGATGAGCGGCTTGCCGCGATGGGGGCTGGCCCCCAACACCGTCGCTTTTCGACGCCACGTCAAATGCCATGTTGGCGCGGGCCAAAATATAGTTTAACGCTAAACCATTCGCCAAAAGGACCTAAAATTATGACCGATGCGCCCAACCTGCGCCAAGCTGCGCTTGATTATCACGCCTTTCCAAAACCCGGAAAGCTGGAAATCCGCGCGACCAAGCCGTTGGCCAATGGTCGTGATCTGGCCCGTGCCTATTCGCCCGGCGTCGCCGAGGCCTGCCTCGAGATTAAATCAGACCCGTCAACGGCCGCGCTCTATACCACCCGCGCCAATCTGGTCGGCGTAGTCACCAATGGTACGGCCGTTTTAGGCTTGGGCAACATCGGTGCGTTGGCGTCTAAACCGGTGATGGAGGGCAAAGCCGTCCTGTTCAAGAAATTCGCCAACATCGACTGCTTTGACATCGAACTGAACGAAAACGATCCTGAAAAACTGGCTGAACTGGTCTGCGCGCTGGAACCCACTTTTGGGGCCATCAACCTCGAAGACATCAAAGCCCCTGATTGCTTTACGGTTGAGAGAATCTGCCGCGAACGGATGAACATTCCCGTCTTTCATGACGACCAGCACGGCACTGCCATCGTCGTGGGTGCCGCCGTCAAGAACGCGCTGTTTGTCGCCAAAAAGAAATTCGAAGACATCAAAATCGTTTCAACCGGTGGCGGGGCCGCGGGCATTGCGTGCCTGAACATGTTGCTGAAATTGGGCGTTAAGCGTGAAAACGTCTGGCTTTGCGACATTCACGGTCTGGTCTACGAGGGCCGCGAGATCGACATGAACCCGATCAAAACCGAATATGCGCAAAAATCCGATCTGCGGCATTTGGCCGATGTCATTGACGGGGCTGATCTGTTTCTTGGTCTGTCCGGTCCCGGTGTCCTGACCCCTGAACTGGTTCAGAAAATGGCCCCCCGGCCGATTGTCTTTGCCCTCGCAAACCCGACCCCTGAAATCATGCCCGACCTTGTCCGTGCCGTGGCACCCGATGCGATTATTGCAACAGGCCGGTCGGATTTCCCCAATCAGGTCAATAACGTGCTGTGCTTTCCGTTTATCTTTCGCGGTGCGTTGGATGTCGGGGCCACCACCATCAACGACGAGATGAAGATCGCCTGTATTGACGGCATTGCCGCCCTTGCGCGTGCCACCACCTCTGCCGAGGCCGCCGCCGCCTATCAGGGCGAACAGCTGACATTTGGCGCGGATTACCTGATCCCCAAACCGTTCGACCCGCGCCTGATTGGTGTTGTGTCGTCGGCTGTGGCCAAGGCCGCGATGGAAACCGGCGTGGCGACCCGCCCGATCGAAGATCTGGACGCCTACCGTCACAAGCTGGACAGTTCGGTGTTCAAGTCCGCCCTTCTGATGCGCCCGGTATTCGAGGCCGCGCGCGCCGCGCCGCGCCGCATCGTCTTTGCCGAGGGCGAGGACGAGCGTGTCTTGCGCGCCGCCCAAGCCATGGTTGAAGAAACCAGCGAACGCCCGATCCTGATCGGTCGTCCCGAAGTCATCGAACGGCGCATCGAAAGGGCCGGTCTGACCATCAAGCTGGGCGAATCCGTCGATCTGGTGAACCCCGAGAATGATCCACGCTACCGCGATTATTGGGAAACCTATCACCACCTCATGGCGCGCCGTGGCGTGTCGCCCGATATCGCCCGCGCGATCATGCGCACCAATACCACCGCAATCGGGGCGGTCATGGTCTACCGCGAGGAAGCGGACAGTCTGATCTGTGGCACCTTCGGTGAATTCCGCTGGCACCTAAACTATATCGAACAGGTCTTGGGCCGTGATGGCAAACGGCCGCATGGCGCGTTGTCCCTGATGATCCTCGAAGACGGCCCGCTGTTTATCGCCGACACACAGGTGCATCTGCATCCGACCCCCGAACAGATCGCCGAGATCGCGATTGGTGCCGCCCGCCATGTGCGCCGTTTCGGGATCGAACCGAAAATCGCATTCTGTTCGCAAAGCCAGTTCGGCAATCAGGGCGAGGGCAGCGGCAAACGTTTGCGCGCCGCCATTCGCATGCTGGACGAGGGTAACCACGATTTCTGCTATGAGGGCGAGATGAACATCGACACCGCGCTTGATGCGGAATTGCGCAATCGTCTGCTACCGTCCAACCGGATGGAAGGGGCCGCGAATGTGCTGGTCTTTGCCCATGCCGATGCGGCCTCAGGCGTGCGTAACATCCTCAAGATCAAGGGCGGCGGGCTAGAGGTCGGGCCGATTCTGATGGGCATGGGCAACCGCGCGCATATCGTGTCGTCGTCGATTACCGCACGCGGTTTGCTGAACGTCGGCGCGATTGCTGGCACCCCGGTCACCGAATACGGTTAAGCCTGAAACGACAAACGCCGCCCGGTTTGGGGCGGCGTGCATATCCTCAATCAGTCCGGTTTATTTTGCAGATTTACCGCCCTTGGCTGCAAAAACCGGTTTGATATCAGCCATTGCTGCAACTGGCTGTTTGGCAGGCCGTGCGTCAGCTTTGGCCTTTTTCTTTTTGTTGGCGATCTTGTCACCCATTGTCCTAAACCTTTGATTAAAGACGGGGGGCCAGTGGAATACGACCCCTACCCATCAAGCTAGCTGAACGCCGGGGCCAGTGCTGGTCCATATTCGACAAATGCGTCTGTTTTCGACATCGAAGATCGCGATTATTTGTAAAGACATTCAACCCCGCCCTGTCAAAGCCTGTAAATTTTCTTTCACAATGGCGGCCTAATCCAGCAAGAACCTTGCCCTGCCCCGCAACTGTGCCCTAACAAAAGGACCAAGCGATCACGGGAGGGAGCCGCACATGGGATATCAGGACACCTATAAAAACTGGCAGGACAATCCAGAAGCCTATTGGCTGGACCAAGCAAAAACGATTGACTGGGATCAGGCACCAACCCAAGCGATGTTCGACAAGGGCAACGGTCTTTATGAATGGTTCGCCGACGCCAAGGTGAACGGCTGTTATAACGCCGTTGACCGCCATGTTGAAAACGGCCGCGCCGATCAGGTGGCGATCATCCACGACAGCCCCATCACCGGCACCCAGACCAAGATCACATTCGCCGAACTGCAAACTCGTGTGGCCGCCGTTGCAGGGGCGTTGCAGGCCAATGGCGTGACCAAAGGCGACCGCGTCATCATCTATATGCCCATGGTCCCCGAGGCGTTAGAGGCGATGCTGGCCTGTGCCCGGATCGGCGCGGTGCATTCCGTTGTCTTTGGTGGTTTCGCAGCGCACGAACTGGCGGTGCGGATCAATGACTGCACGCCCAAGGCGATCCTTGCCGCGTCCTGCGGGTTGGAACCCAACCGTATCGTTCAGTACAAGCCCCTGCTGGACAGCGCTATCGAGCAGGCCGATCACAAGCCTGATTTCTGCATGATCCTGCAACGCGACCAATCCCCCTGCGATCTGATCCCCGGTCGTGATCTGGATTGGCACGCGGCCCAAGATGGCGTTGCCCCTGCTGACTGTGTTCCCGTCGACGGTAACCACCCCGCCTATATCCTGTATACGTCTGGCACCACCGGCGCGCCCAAGGGCGTCGTACGTCACACCGCCGGCCATCTGGTGGCGCTGAACTGGACAATGAAAAACATCTATAATGTAGATCCCGGCGATGTCTTCTGGGCCGCGTCCGACGTCGGCTGGGTCGTGGGGCACAGCTATATCTGCTATGGTCCGTTGATCCACGGCAACACGACGATTGTGTTCGAGGGCAAGCCGGTCGGCACGCCCGATGCAGGCACCTTTTGGCGGATCATCCAGGAACACAACGTGCGCAGTTTCTTTACCGCGCCAACGGCCATTCGTGCCGTCAAACGCGAAGATCCAGACGGTTTGGAAATCGGCAAATATGATATTTCCAGTCTGCGCGGTTTGTATCTGGCCGGTGAACGTGCGGACCCTGACACCGTTGTCTGGGCGCAGGAAAAACTGGGCGTGCCAGTCTATGACCACTGGTGGCAGACCGAAACCGGGTTCACCATCGCGGGCAACCCCGCTGGGCTCGAGGCCCTGCCGGTCAAAGTCGGATCCCCAACCGTGCCGATGCCCGGCTATGACGTGCAAATCCTGGACGAGGCAGGCCATCCGCAGCCCGCAGGCACCCTTGGGTCCATCGCGATCAAGCTGCCCCTGCCCCCCGGCACATTGCCCACGCTTTGGAACGCCGAAGACCGGTTCCGCAAAAGCTATCTGACCACCTATCCCGGATATTACGAGACCGGCGATGCGGGGATGATCGACGAAGATGGTTATCTTTATATCATGGCGCGCACCGATGACGTGATCAACGTCGCGGGTCACCGCCTATCCACGGGCGCGATGGAGGAAGTCCTCGCCGCACATCCCGATGTTGCTGAATGCGCCGTGATCGGTGTCAGCGACGCGCTAAAAGGCCAAGCGCCGATGGGTTTCGTTTGCCTGTCCAAAGGCGTGAACCGCCCGCACAGCGATATCGCCGCCGAATGCGTTCAGATGGTGCGAGACCAGATCGGCCCGGTTGCCGCCTACAAGATGACCCTCGTTGTGGACCGCTTGCCCAAGACGCGATCGGGCAAAATCCTACGCGCCACCATGGTCAAAATCGCGGATGGGGAACCCTTCAAGCTGCCCGCCACCATCGACGACCCCGCCATTCTGGACGAGATCAAAGCGGCGCTTCAGACAATCGGCTACGCAAAGGACTGATGGATGGGCACCTTGCTTTTGGAGCAGTGCGCTTAGGGGAGTAAGAGCGGCGGTGCAGACATTGCCGCCGTTCAGTTTACGCACTATCCCTGCCCCATCAGGTTCAACTTCCTCTGGGGCTACGCCAATAACATGACTAAATTTGATCTCGTGATTTTCGATTGTGACGGGGTGCTTCTCGACAGTGAGATGATAGCATGTCGTGCAGATGCCGAAGCTTACACCCGTTTCGGATATGAAATCACGACAGAAGAGGTCGCAAGGCGCTTTGCAGGCATGCCGAATGAGGCTGTCGATGCGGCTCTTGCCGCTGAAATTGGAAAGAGCCTGCCCGCCGATTTTAGATCCGAGATCAAGAAAAACGTGATTGGGAAATACAGAACTGAACTACAACCGATCAGCGGTGCAAAAACGCTTCTGTCCTCTTTGAAAACAGCCAAGTGCATCGCATCATCAGCAGCACCTGCGAAACTGGCGCTAGGGCTAATCGAGACCGAAATGTACGAGCTGATGTACCCGAATATCTTCTCAACAAGGTTGGTTAAAAAGGGAAAGCCGCACCCTGATATTTTCCTATATGCCGCAGGAAAGATGAAGACTTCTCCATCGCGTTGTATCGTCGTTGAAGATAGCGTTGCAGGTGTCACAGCCGCTAAGTCCGCGGGTATGACATGCATAGGTTTTACGGGCGGGTCCCATTGCACAGACGGGCACGCACAACGCTTGTATGATGTTGGCGCGGACACGGTTGTCGATAGGCTGGAGGCTGTATTGTCGCTCGTTGAGTGACCCATAAAGCAGGCTCACTGCAGCCCTTTTACCCAACGATACTTTAGTAACAGCCCCTATGCGCATTTTTGCAAGGACCTGCCCCCACAGCCACCAGAAAACCGTTATTGCGATCTTAAATCCGTTCGATTACAAAAACTGCATCAGATCGCCGGGTTCACGGCGCTGGTTTCCAGAGAGCTTTTACGATGATACTTTTACGACTTGCGGCCTTTGAGCAGCAGTTGAAATGGATTGCGGTCGGTCTGGGCATCTTCAGCACAATCAGTTTGGTACAAGGGTGGCAATTGGCGGCGATGCTGTTCAGCCTGCCGTTTTGCCTGATATGGGTGTACTGCGGCTGGCTGCGGACCGAACCACAGCTGAAATACCTCAATATCATGTTCTCGGCGCTTTATGTGTACGGTATCGCGCGGTATTTTCTGATCTAGCGTCAGGGTGGCATAAAAAAAGCGGCCCCGCAGGACCGCTTTTCCGCTTCAATCAAATCAGCTTATTTGTGCTTAGCCATAAAGTTGTCGACTTGCTTTTCGGCTTCTTCTTTGGCGATGCCGTATTTGGCTTGGATTTTACCAACCAGTTGGTCGCGTTCGCCTGCGGCCTCGGTCAGATCGTCATCCGTCAGGTCGCCCCATTCTTCTTTGATTTTGCCGGTCATCTGTTTCCAGTTGCCTTTGACTGTATCCCAATTCATAGCGGTTCTCCATCATGATTAGCGGCGCTTGAAACACCATCAGGGTGTCTCTTGCGTCTCATCAAACAAACGTACCGCCGCTGATTTTGTTCCCTACAAAATGGGGTCGCCTCAGGTGAACTGCTCGCTGATCAGCCGCTCTTCCAGACCGTGGCCCGGATCAAACAGGATACTGTGCGAAATCGTCGGATCTGATCTGATCTCGACCGACACGACATGGCGATGGGAAATGCCATCGGCATCGGCCATCACAGGCCGCTTTTCCGGCTCGAGCACATCAAAACGCACCGTCGCCGTTTTCGGCAATAGCGCGCCGCGCCACCGTCTGGGCCGGAAAGCCGCCACAGCGGTAAGCGCCAGCACATCCGCCCCGATCGGCAAAATCGGCCCGTGGGCTGAATAATTATACGCCGTCGACCCGGCAGGCGTTGCCAAAAGCGCGCCGTCACACACCAGCTCTTCCATACGCACGCGGCCGTCAACGCTGATCCGCAGCTTTGCGGCTTGCGGCCCCTCGCGCAGCAATGCCACCTCGTTCAGCGCCAATCCCATAGACGTGGTGCCATCCGCATGGGTCGCAACCATGACCAACGGGTTAATCACGGCTTCCTCGGCTGCATCCAACCGCTCGATCAGCGTGTCCTCGGCGTATTCGTTCATCAAAAACCCGATGGTGCCGCGGTTCATCCCATAAACCGGAACCTTCAACGACTGCGTATCATGCAAGGTTTGCAACATAAAACCGTCACCACCCAGCGCCACAATCACCTCGGCCTCGGACGCGGGCACGTTGCCATACTGCGTACCTAACGCCTGCAAAGCGGCTTGGGCAACGTCGGCACGGCTGGCGGTAAAGGCGATTTTCATGGGCACAAGTTTCCAATCGGGGATATTCTGACGCGAAAGAACCACATTATCCACCGCTCTACCAGCTTTGCCGTTTATGTCGCCCAGTCCGGCGGAATACGACCTTCACGCCGCCAACGGTTTGAGATAGACAACGCGCAATTCATACCCTTTCCAAAAGGAACACCAAATGTCCGGTTTCTTCACTAAGACCTTGTCGCAAGCAGACCCCGCAATTTTCGGCTCCATTTCAGACGAGCTGGGCCGCCAGCGCAGCGAAATCGAATTGATTGCCTCCGAAAACATCGTCTCTGCTGCCGTAATGGAAGCGCAAGGCTCGGTGATGACCAACAAATACGCCGAAGGCTATCCGGGCCGTCGCTATTACGGCGGGTGCGAATTCGTCGATGTCGCGGAAAATCTGGCCATTGACCGCGCAAAAGAACTCTTTGGCTGCGGCTTTGCCAACGTGCAACCAAACTCCGGCTCGCAGGCAAACCAAGGCGTGTTTCAGGCCCTCTTGCAGCCCGGCGACACGATCCTCGGGATGAGCCTCGACGCAGGTGGCCACCTCACACATGGTGCCAAGCCGAACCAGTCGGGCAAATGGTTCAACGCCATCCAATACGGCGTGCGCAAACAGGACAACCTGCTCGACTACGATCAAGTCGAAGCGCTCGCAAAAGAACACCAGCCCAAAATGATCATCGCCGGCGGCTCCGCCATCCCGCGCCAGATTGATTTCAAACGCATGCGCGAGATCGCCGATATGGTTGGCGCGTATCTGCACGTGGACATGGCCCATTTCGCAGGTCTGGTAGCGGCGGGCGAACACCCCTCGCCCTTCCCGCACGCACATGTTGCCACGACAACAACCCACAAAACCCTGCGCGGGCCCCGCGGTGGCATGATCCTCACCAATGACGAGGCGCTGGCAAAGAAATTCAACTCCGCCATTTTCCCCGGCATCCAAGGTGGCCCGTTGATGCATGTCATCGCGGCCAAAGCCGTCGCCTTTGGCGAAGCCCTGCAGCCCGAATTCAAAACCTACATCAAACAAGTCATCGCAAACGCCCAAGCGCTGAGCGATCAGTTGATCAAAGGCGGGCTCGACACCGTAACCCACGGCACCGACACCCATGTCGTTCTGGTCGATCTGCGCCCCAAAGGCGTCACAGGTAATATCGTGGACAAGGCTCTTGGCCGCGCACATATCACCTGTAACAAAAACGGCGTGCCCTTCGACCCGGAAAAGCCAACGATCACATCGGGCATTCGTCTTGGCTCCCCCGCCGCCACAACCCGTGGTTTTGGCGAGGCTGAATTCCGCCAGGTCGCCGACTGGATTATCGAAGTCGTCGACGGCCTTGCCGCCAATGGTGCCGAAGGCAACGCCGACGTCGAAGCTAAGGTAAAAGCCGAAGTCGAAGCACTCTGCGCCCGCTTCCCCATATACCCGAACCTCTAAACATCTTCCCCCGTCCATTTCCAAATGGTTTTAAAATCCCGGGGGAAGCCCGACAGGGCGGGGGCAGCGCCCCCTTCACCCTCGCAAAAATCAACCCCGGCCGCATCGGCTGCCGGTGTACAGATCATACCCCTTGTAATTACCCCGATCTGCCCTGATCCTCTAAGAAACTCATTTCCATGACAAAGAGGTTCACATGGACATCAAGCACACAGGCACCCGCCCCTCCGAAGCGGGATCGCCAGAGTATTTCACCGGCACCGTGCGCCTTGATCCCGTCGTGTCAGCCCCCGATCCTGCCCGCATCCGCGCAGCGACCGTGACGTTTGAGCCCGGCGCGCGCACCGCTTGGCACACGCATCCCTTGGGTCAAACACTTGTGGTGCTGTCAGGTGCAGGTCTTGCCCAATCTCAAGGGGGGCCGATCAAACCCTTGCGGCCCGGCGATACCGTCTGGTTCGCCCCCGGCGAAAAACACTGGCACGGGGCCGCGCCTGACTGCGCATTGACCCATCTCGCCATTCAAGAGGCCTTGGACGGAAAAGCAGTAGACTGGCTAGAGCATGTCACCGACGCGCAATATGGCGGTCAAACGTAGCCGCGCCACCACAGGAAACCGATAAACGCGACCGCGACGAACAACAGGTTAAACCCAACACTTCCCGCGATGCCAAGGATGCGATCCTTGCGGGCCTCAGCCACATCGATGCCCCGCAAATACGCCATCACGCTGTCAAACGCAGTTTGCATCGCAGGCCCGTCCAACTGCCGCGCCATCTTTGGGTTTTCCGCGAAAAATTCGGCCTCAGCCAAGGTGCCTGCCTGCACACGGATAGCAACAGGTAACCGGCGTCCGGCCTTTCGCACCGCATGCCCCAGATCACGGCCCCGCACGCCCAGTTTTTCGTCCAACTGACGGCGCACCGCGTAGGTTTTCTTATAAATGTCTTTTTGACTCAGCATTCTATATCCTAAACACTCTGGCCTATCCGCTGCAATGGCCCTAAATCTCACACCATGCTTAGCTTCTCAGAATATGGCACCGCAACAGATGCCCCCGCCCTTTTGATTGTCCATGGCCTGTTCGGCTCGGGCCGGAATTGGGGCGTGATCGCCAAACGGCTGTTCGACACCCGCCGCGTGATCACCGTTGATATGCGCAACCACGGCGACAGCCCGCGCGCAGACACGCAGACCTATCCAGACATGGCTGCCGATCTGGCTAAGCTTATTCGCCACATCGGCGCACCGATGGATGTTTGTGGTCACTCGATGGGTGGCAAGGCATCAATGGTTCTGGCCCTTCAACACCCCGAACTGGTACGCCGCCTTATCGTCGCAGACATCGCGCCCGTCGCCTATGATCACAACCAACAGGGCTTCATCGACGCCATGCGCAGCGTCGATCTTTCCACGCTCACGCGCCGCTCCGACGCCCAAGAACAACTTGCCGCCGCCGGGGTGGAAGCCGCATTGCAAAGCTTTTTCACCCAATCGCTGGACGTGGCCAACAAGGCGTGGAAACTGAACCTTGATGTGCTCGAGGCCGAGATGCCTCAAATCGTCGGTTGGCCTGAGACTGTCACGGGCCCCTTCAACGGCCCGACCTTCTTTTTGTCAGGTGCCGCGTCGCATTATGTGAAACCTGAATACCGGCCCCTGATCAAGTCACTGTTCCCCAATGCCCATTTCGCAAAAATTCCCGGCGCGGGTCATTGGCTGCATGCTGAAAATCCCCGCGCGTTCGAGGCCTCGGTGCGCGCCTTCCTTGATCACGGCGAACCTTAAAAACGCCCGCAGCCGCCCCGCCAAACGTCGCCTCTTCTCTGGCTCTTAAATATCCCGGGGTTTGGGGCAGCGCCCCAATCCGCCATCCCCAAAACTAAAACCCGACCAGATAGCGGCCATCCCCCCTTGCACCTCTCCCCCCAAGGCCTATAACGCGGAGAATTTGCAAATATCCGGGGGCCTGAACCATGCCAAAAAGAACCGACATCAAATCGATTATGATCATTGGTGCGGGGCCCATCGTAATTGGTCAGGCCTGCGAATTCGACTATTCCGGCGCTCAGGCCTGTAAGGCCCTGAAAGAGGAAGGCTACCGCGTCATCCTCGTCAACTCCAACCCTGCGACAATCATGACCGACCCGGGGCTGGCAGACGCCACATATATCGAGCCGATCACCCCCGAAATCGTCGCGAAAATCATCGAAAAAGAACGCCCCGACGCACTGCTGCCCACCATGGGTGGCCAAACCGGATTGAACACCTCCCTCGCCCTCGAAGAAATGGGCGTGTTGGAAAAATACGGCGTCGAAATGATCGGGGCTAAGCGCGAAGCCATTGAAATGGCAGAAGATCGCCAACTGTTTCGCGAAGCGATGGACCGTTTGGGAATCGAAAACCCCAAAGCCACAATCGTCACCGCCCCCAAGAATGCTGCCGGCAAGAAAGACCTTGCCGCAGGTGTGGCCATCGCGCTTGAGGCGCTTGATTATGTCGGCCTACCCGCGATCATCCGCCCTGCCTTTACCATGGGTGGCACCGGCGGTGGTGTTGCCTATAACCGCGACGATTACGAATTCTTCTGCCGCTCGGGCATGGACGCGTCCCCGATGGGCCAGATCCTGATCGACGAGTCCCTGCTGGGCTGGAAAGAATTCGAGATGGAGGTCGTGCGCGACACTGCGGACAACGCCATCATCGTATGTTCCATCGAAAACATCGACCCTATGGGCGTACACACGGGCGATTCGATCACCGTCGCCCCTGCGCTGACGTTGACCGACAAAGAATACCAGATCATGCGCAACCACTCTATCGCCGTCCTGCGCGAAATCGGCGTGGAAACCGGCGGATCAAACGTGCAATGGGCCGTGAACCCTGCCGACGGCCGCATGGTCGTGATCGAAATGAACCCGCGCGTGTCGCGCTCCTCCGCTCTGGCGTCCAAGGCGACCGGTTTCCCGATTGCCAAGATCGCGGCCAAGCTGGCTGTTGGCTTTACGCTGGACGAGCTTGATAACGACATCACCGGCGTCACACCTGCGTCTTTCGAGCCGACAATCGACTATGTCGTCACCAAGATCCCGAAATTCGCGTTTGAGAAATTCCCCGGCTCCGAACCCTATCTGACCACCGCGATGAAATCTGTGGGCGAGGCAATGGCGATCGGCCGCACGATCCACGAATCCTTGCAAAAGGCGCTGGCATCGATGGAATCCGGCCTGACCGGATTTGACGAAATCGACATTCCCGGTGCCCCCGAACAGGCCGCCCTGATCAAAGCGATCAGCAAGCAAACCCCTGACCGCATGCGCACCATCGCCCAAGCCATGCGTCACGGCATGTCTGACGTCGACATCCACGGTGTGACCATGTTCGACCCGTGGTTCCTTGCCCGTATCCGCGAGATCGTCGAGGCCGAAGAAGTCGTGCGCCAAGAAGGTCTGCCGCTGACTGAAACCGGCATGCGCCAGCTCAAGATGATGGGCTTTACCGATGCCCGCCTTGGCATTCTGACTGGCCGCGACGAAGACAACGTGCGCCGCGCCCGTCTGAACCTTGGCATCAAGGCCGTGTTCAAACGCATCGACACCTGCGCCGCCGAGTTTGAGGCGCAGACCCCCTATATGTATTCCACCTATGAATCCCCCGCCTTTGACGAAGTCGAATGCGAGGCGCGCCCGTCC
>SWCC01000752.1_pt1 | contig 31547 bp, 33 predicted proteins | sample 4692971 | NCBI WGS metagenome assembly SWCC01 (sample SAMN10267277, study PRJNA491770) | bioreactor metagenome | isolation source: DHS bioreactor inoculated with subseafloor sediment | place: Japan: off Shimokita Peninsula | collected 2006-08 | reverse complement strand
AGTGATGTTAAATTAAGCAGCTGGCCTGTCCGGCCGGCGCAGAGTTTCAAAAACGTCTCAAACCTGAGCAGATCCTGCACTTTTATAAGCGACCGTATATCCCTTTCAATATATGCGGACGTATAAAACGAACTTGCTTCCGTAGGATTAAGTTTTTTATCGTGAATTCTCGGATAGAAACCGCGATACAATATTTCTTCAAGATTATTTTTCTCAGAACTGCCGTACGCTTCTTCCAGTGAAAACGGCAGGAGTCTGACAATAGCCATTCGTCCGGCAAGCGACTGGCTCAAAGATGACATCAGTTCAAAACTCTGACTGCCCGTCAAAATGAACATACCGGCTTTATCTTTTTCGTCAACAATGTTCTGAATATAAGATGTGAGATTCGGAACGCGCTGAACCTCGTCAATTATCGCTCCTTTGGGACACTGCGCGAGAAAACCTCTTGGGTCCGCCGACGCGTATTCGCGGGTTTCCATAGCCTCAAGCGATATATATTTTTTTCGCGGAAAAAGCGCTTTGGCAATTGTTGTTTTGCCGGACTGCCGCGGTCCGGTGATCATAACCACCGGATACTGTTTGGCATACCGGATAACTTTTGAAGAAATTGTTCTTTTTATCATACGCAAATGCTACATAAGTTTGTGCAAATTGTCAATCGCTTTGACAATTTACACAAATCTTAGCCGCGCACATTATCAAAAAAGCGGGCGCCGCTTTTTGCTTTTCGGGGCTCAGTATTTTTCCCAGTGAAGAACTTCGCTCAATGGCTTTTTCGGGGTTTCGGTGAAACCGTCCGCCGGATAGCCCACGCATATAAGACTGACGAGCTTACGGCCAGACGGGGCGCCCAGCGCCTTCAGCACATCGGGGCAATAATCTTTTTTGTCGCCGGCGACCCACACCGTGCCGAGGCCGAGGTCTCTGGCCATCAGCAGAATATTTTCCGTAGCCGCCGAACCGTCCTCAAGATAATACTTTACAGGCTCACTTATAACAGCGATAACGGCGGGGCTTTCCGCCATGTAGGGCCCGTTATTGGGAGCTATCCCGGCGAGTTCTTTTCTTTTTTCCGCATTAGTGATCACAATAAACTCAAAGGGCTGAACATTGTTCGCCGTGGCGGCGCGCGCTCCGGCTTCCACTATTTTTTCCAGATCTTCTTTCGACACAGTCTGCGCGGAATATTTTCTCACGCTCACTCTTTTTTTTATAGCATCATAAGTTTCCATTACAATCTCCTCTACGCCAAGACACAGCGTCATCAATCAAATCTTCTCTTACTCCCCTTTTCCAATGGAGTATAAAAAGAATATTTATTGCCGTTTTTTATCAACCGAAATAAGTTCTACCGTAAAAATCAGAGCGGCGTTCGGCCCTATAATCTGACCGGAACCTCTTTCACCGTAAGCAAGTCCGGACGGAATAAATAATTCGTACTTCGCGCCCTCTTTCATCAGTTGAAGCGCTTCCGTCCATCCCCCTATTACACCGCTTACAGGAAATGTCGCTGGCCGGCCTCTCTTGTAAGAACTGTCAAACTCGGTACCGTCAATCAAAGTGCCACTGTAATTAACCGTCACCTTGTCATTCTTCGACGGGCGGGCGCCTTCTCCTTTTTTTATTACTCTGTACTGAAGGCCGCTTGCGGTTGTTGTCACGCCTTTTTTCTTACCGTTTGCTTTAAGAAATTCTTCTCCGGCTTTTTTGTTCTTATCGGATAATTCGCCGCGGGTTCCCGACTGCCGACGCTGCATTTCCTTACTGAACTCCTGCATCGCATCGCGCCGTTCTTCTTCATTCATCCGGGGTTTTACCCCGTCGATCGCGTCTTTAATGCCCTCTGCCAGAAGAGCGCTATTCACGTCGATCTTCTGTCTTTTTAAATTACTCCCTATGTCCCAGCCTATGCTGTAACTCACTTTGTCTTTTTGGGTTTTCATAGGATGTTTTGCGCATCCTGCAGCCGGCAGCATCATTGAACAAACCAGCGCTAAACCAGCATAAAACTTCACTTCTCTTTTCATGTCTTTCTCCTTCAGGCTTATTCGCCCCCGATAAAACTTTTCAATTTTCAATAATTATCATCCGCTCCCCCATGCCTTACCTTAAGCCGGCGGATTCGCTTTTTATTTTATTATAACTGTCGCAAAATTGCCAGAAAAAAAGAGAAGCAGTCATGGAAGCTGCAGTCAACGCCTGACGGTTTTTTTTCTATTCCCAAAACCGTAAAATAAGTTACAATGTGCTATGGTAGAATTAACGGGCAAATATAACAGCGCCAGGGTGTTCTGCGACAGCGTGGAGTCCAGCGCGCAAAAACAGATACTGACCTTTCTCAACCACAGCGCCTTCAGCGGCGGGAAGATCAGGATAATGCCCGACGTCCACGCCGGAGCGGGAGCCGTCATCGGCTTCACCGCTCCTCTGGGGGAAAAGGTCATACCCAACATAATAGGCGTGGACATAGGCTGCGGTGTGGCGGCGTGGAATCTCGGAAACAGGGAAACGGATTTCGAAGCGCTGGATTCTTTTATACGGCGCGAAATACCGTCGGGCAGAAATGTGCGGAGAAAAATTTCCCCGCATCTGGAAGACCTGTTCAAAAGTTTGCGTCCCGGAATAAATTACGGAAGTTTTTTATCGGAGATAAAACGCATATGCCTCACTCAAAAACAGGATCACGGCAGGGTTATGCGCTCCATAGGAAGTCTCGGCGGGGGCAACCATTTTATTGAAATAGACAAAGATGAACACGGAAACAGCTTTCTCGTGATACACACGGGTTCCCGGAATTTCGGTCTCCGTGTCGCCCTTTTCCATCAGCATCTTGCACAGCGCAGTGTCGGACACATGCAGGGGCTTGAATATCTCGAGGGCCAAAGAGCCGAAAATTACAAAACCGACATGAGAATAGCGCAGATATACGCCGCTCTCAACAGAAGCGTGATAGCGTATCTGATACTTGAAAATTTCTACGGCGCGGATTTCGCATCTCTAAGCAAAATTGAATCGGTTCACAATTACATCAGCTTCAGCGATTACATAATAAGGAAAGGCGCAATCTCCGCCCGCAAGGATGAAAGAGTTATAATTCCTTTTAATATGGCCGAGGGCTGCATACTCGCCGAAGGCTACGGCAACGAGGACTGGAACTGCTCGGCGCCCCACGGAGCGGGAAGAAAAATGTCAAGAACGGCGGCAAGAAAATACCTTGATATGGACACTTTCAAAAAGCGCATGGAGGGCGTGTGGACATCATCCGTATCGCTGAGAACCATTGACGAGGCGCCCGCGGCGTACAAAGAAAGCTCTTTCATACTGAAGCAGCTTGAGCCGGCGGTGCGGGTGTATTCCTTTCTAAAACCCGTCTACAATTTCAAGGCCGCCGAATAATTCTCTCACGAAAATCATCTGACGGAAGATGGCGCCGCGTCAGGGGATAGTTATTTCGGGGTTTCTGAAAGAAGTTTCCGGACGGCGGAGAGCACTTCTTCGGGCGCGATATCCCTCATGCAGCGGTGATGACCCAGCGGGCATTTCCGCGGGCCGTGAATGTTGCAGGGACGGCAGGGAAGCTCTTTCTGAATAATTACGCTTTTCTGGCGGTAAGGCCCGAAGCCGAAAGCTGGAACAGTGGGGCCAAAAATGACGGCGGTGGTCACACCGTATGCCGAGCCCAGATGCAGAGGAGCTGAATCCCCCGTTATGAGTATGTCCGCGTTTTTCACAAGCGCGGCCAGCTCAAGAAAATCCGTCCTGCCCACAAAATCCATCACTTCCGCGCCCAGGGCTTTTTTAATTTCAAGCCAATCGTCCACATCTCCGGGGGCACCTGCGACGGCAACAGTGAAATCCCCGTCGAGAAGGTCTATCAGCTCTATCCAGTATTCCGCGGGCCACATCTTCGTGCCCCAGTTTGAAAAAGGACTGATAACGGCAAGAGGCTTTGTCGTGTTCGCGCTCATCGGGCGGGCAGCGGACCCGCCTGAGCCGAATTCGGCTTCCTCAAAATCTTCGTCAAAGGGCATGTTCCAGTTTCCGTCCCATGAATCAAAACCTGCAACTCGGGCGAGAGCGAGGTTTCTATCGACCTCGTGCGCGGCTTGTTCGTATCTCACTTTTTCGGTAAAGAAAAAACTTCCGGCGGAGGAGTCAAAGCCTATCCTCTTTTTTATTCCCGCCAGGCGCGCGAGAAGAGCGCTCCTGAAAGACCTGTGTATCACAAGAGCGATGTCGTATTTTTCTTTTCTGAGCTTTCCGCAGAAAGAAAGAAATTCTAACGGACAGCGGTTTTTACCCTTTTTGTCGTCCTCAATCACCTTATGCACGGCGGAATGCTTTTCCGCGAATTTTTTATAGGCGGGGAGCGTCAGAAAATGTATTTCGCTTTCGGGAAAACTCTGCTTAACGGCCTCGGCGAGCGGCAGAGCCAGAATAACATCTCCTATGAACGCCGACTGCATTATAAGAACTTTCATTTCAGAATATCCTCCATCACGCTCAAAAGCTCTTCCTCTCTTATGGATTCCATGCACACTCTGTCGCCCCTGGCGCAGGCCTTTCCTCCGTGAAGATGGCAGGGCCTGCATGGAACTTTCACCTCCATTATTTTCGCTCCGCCGGGCGCGAAACCGAAAGCGGGAACGGTGGGGCCGAAAAAAACTATGAGAGGTTTTTCAAGCGCCGAGGCCGCGTGAGCGGCTCCCGAATCCATGCTTATCACGCACGACGACGCGTCCATGACGGCGAAAAACATTCGCAAACTCAGGCGGCCGCTGAGATTTTTGACAAAATTTCTGTGATATCTGTTTTCTGGCAGGAGTTTTTCCGCGCGTTGGTAATCATCCCCCGTCAGTATAAAATAGCGCCCCGGCTTAGCGGCGAGTTCAAAGAATTCCGGAAAACGGCTCCACTCTTTAAGCGGCCATTTTGCCTGAGGCGCGACGCAGATAATTTCCGCGGACGGCGGAATCCCCTGGCTTTCAAGAATACGGCGGGCGCGGTCTTTTTCGCGGGGTCTTAAAAACAAGCCCGTTTTTTTTGTGTGTATTTTTATTTTATCCGGCGAGAGAACATCCAGATACCTGTCAACGGCCCCCGGAATAACGGCGCTGCCCCCTTTTAAAATTTTTTTCCTTTCCTTTCTGTAAGTTTTTACTCTCCTCACGCGTGAGGGGAAAAACGCCCCGATCGCGCGGCTCCGGAGAGACGAATGAAGGTCGTAAATTCTTTCGGGATTTATTTTCTTCAGGCGAAGGATGAGAGACGGCAGGGCGTAATCTTCAAGCGTGATAATCCTGTCCACAAAGGGGTTCTCATCAAAAACGCCCGCGCAAGCTTTCTTTGTGAGAAAATATATGAAGCTGCCGGGATAATTGAGTTTGATGTTTTCGCACACCGGAGTTGTGAGTATGACATCGCCCAGCGAACTGAATCTCATAACGGCAAAATTCATCCCGCTTCACTTTCCTTCCGAAATATACTGATTAAGCCTCTCCATTTTTTCGGTGTTTCCAAGCACAAGAATCTTGTCATTCGCCTCAAGTGTCATGGAGGCGGCGGGGTTATAAATAAATCTGCCGGTGCTGGCTTTTCTTATGGCGATGATAACGAGGCCCGTGTTTTTGCTTATCCGGCTTTTTTCCAGCGTGTGATTTATAAAAGGTGATTTTTTGGGAACAGACATTTCTTCTATCCGCCACTCGCCTTCGCTCTCTTTGAGCATTATATCAAGAAAGGATACGACATTCGGGCGCAGCGCTGTGGAGGCCATTCTCATACCGCCTATCCTCTGCGGGGAAACAACATAATCCGCTCCGGCACACTTCATCTTGGAATCGGCGCAGTCCTCCACTGCCGCGGCCACGACCTTAATTCTGGGATTAAGGCTTTTCGCCGAAATAATCACATAAAGATTCATCGCATCGCTGTTGAGGCAGGCAAGCACGGCTTTCGCTTTTTCCACACCGGCGTCTATAAGTGTGTCGTCCTGCGATGCGTCACCTATCACATAAGGAACGTTGGGGAAATTCTTTCTCATTTTTTCAATGTTCTGTTCGCCTTTTTCTATGACAACGAATTTCTGACTCGTTTTGGAAAACTCCTCCACGACCGCCTCTCCGACGGGCGAAAGGCCGCATATTATGTGATGCCCTCTCAGTTTTTTTATACTCTCACGCATTTTCTGCCTCCTTAAAACATTTCCCACTTCTCCCTGAAGTATCAGGGATGTAAAAAGACCGGCAATTCCCGCCACAAGCGAAAAGCCGAAAGCTATCAGCGCCATCGTGAATATTTTCCCCGCGGGGCTCAAAGCGTGCACCTCGCCGAATCCGATGGAAGAAAGCGTTATTGAAGTCATGTAAAGGGAATCCAGAAGATTCCATTTCTCTATTATCATGTAGCCCGCCGTGCCGGCGGCTATCACAAAAAACATTAAAAAAATAATTGCAAAAAATTTCTTGTTCATGTCTGAGGCAGCCTGGCTTTTATAATACCGGCATTGCGGCGGAGAGCCCCTTTGAGCATATTCAATTTCCCGAAAGCGGCCTCCGCTTTTCTCTCTCTCATTTCCTTTGAAGACGCAAGCGCCCTGAAAGACGCCGCAAGCGAAACGCTGTCCGAAACAACAAAAAGATCATCTTTCAGTATATCAAATTCCTCACTGAAATTCCCCGTGTGAGGGCCCACAATCACCGGCTTCTTTTTCCCAACGGCTTCCACGAAATTCTGACCGCCGTGAGGAACAAGTGAGCCGCCCACAAAACAAATATCCGAAATTCCGTAAAGACCGTCAAGCAGGCCTATTTTGTCCACAAGGAGAAAATGCGAGGCCGGCAGAAAACCGCCGTCCCTGCCGAGACGGGAACATGGAATATTTTTCCTTTTGAAAATGCGCTCAATCTCCCTGATGCGTTCTATATGCCTGGGAACTATTATGCAGTAAGGTCCGCCTTCAAGAGAAGTCACAGCGTCTATTAACATTTCTTCTTCGCCGCGGTGAGTGCTGCCGGCGGTTATGAGCAAGGCCTGCGACGGCAGCGCGTAATCTTTGCGGGTACGGCTGATTCCGGCATCAGGAGGGGTGATGTCGTATTTGATATTTCCCCCGACAACAACACGCCCGGAATCGGCGCCCATGGCAATAAATCTTTCGGCGTCTTTTTTTGTGCGGGCAGATATTACTTCAATTTTTTCAAGCATCATCCGCGTCAGGGGTTTTATAAGTTTGTATCCCGGGAAACTCCTGTCTGAGACCCTGCCGTTGACCAGCACTATTTTTGAAAAACGCGCCGCTGATTCTATCAGATTGGGCCAAAGCTGAAGCTCTATCAAAACCACGCACTCCGGAGCGACTTTTTTCATAAAACTTCCGGTGATGAAAAAAATATCAACAGGCGCGAAATAAACGCCCGTGAAAGCTCCGGAAGCTCTGCCGAGGGCTCTTCCCTCGGGTGTCATCGCGAAAAGATAAAGGGGCCGCTTCGTGCCTTTGAGCTCTCCGGCGAGTGAGACGGCAAGCTTGACCTCCCCGACGGAAGAGGCCTGAAACCACACCCCTCCCGTGGCAAAATCACTTCCGGGAAGATAAAAACGCTGATAAAATGTGCCCCGGCTTCTTTTTATATAACGGTAAAGCCGCGGAAGAGCGACCAGAAAAATTATCAGAGGCAGAAAAAGCAGCGTGACGGTATTGATAATTATAAGAGTCAGGCTCATTCCCTATATTTTAAACTCCCCCGCTATCGGGCCTTCCTCGAAATCAAAACCGTCGGCGCCGAGAATCTTCGCGGCCTCAGCCGGAGAGATATCTTCGGCCTCAACTTTTAATTTTTTTTCACCGAGTTCTCTGGCCGCTATTTCCGACATGATTTTTTTCATCTTCAAAAAGACTTCGGCAAAAACGGATTTTTTTATTTTCTCTTCCAAAGCGCCGTGGGCTTCAGTGTTTTTTTCAGGCGAAACGTTCACGCCATCCGGAGCGTATATGCCCGCCATAAACACAAAACTTTCCCCCGTGTCTTTGTAAATGAGCGCCGAATAGCTGTCAAACTCATCCGCAGCTTTACGCGCGGCTTTCTTTATCCCCGGAATGGTCTCCGGATGGCCTTTCTCGTATGCCCTGTAAAAAACTTTCCCCGGGGAGGGCTTGATCTTTAATTTTTTTATTTTAACACCAACGGCCACCCTTGCTTCTCTCACAGCGTTTTCCTCCATATACTACGGCCTTCATAATCCTGAGAAACGATAACCGGAAAATCCCTGACTTCGAACAGCCTCAGCGCCTGCGGGCCGAGAGCGGCGAAAGAAACGGTTCGGCACGATGTCACGCGGGAAGCGAGAAGCGCCCCCGCGCCGCCCGGCGCTTCAAAATAAACACCCCGCTTCTTTAAAATTTCCGAGCCGGCAGCGGAAAGAGCGCCTTTCCCTATGATAACATTAACACCTGATGAAAGAATTTTATCTATCGCCCAGTCCATTCTTGAAGATGTTGTGGGCCCGGCTGAAACAACTCTGCCTTCCCTGACAATGGGACCGCAGTAAAAAAGCGCCGCATCACCGGGAAAAGATTTCCGCCGCGAAGCAAAAAACATTTTGAGCGTTCTGTCGCGCGCGACGGCAAGATAACCGCTTATCAAAAAAAAATCACCCGCACGAAGTTTTTCCGGATGCCGCAGGGGAAGAAGAAGTTTTTTCGACGCCCTCATTTCACAAGTTTTTTCATCACCCTGCGGGTCTGCTCTATGGGGCAGAAATCGCCGCACATCGTGCAGACTTTTCTGCTGAGATGATCTTTTCCTATGACTTCGGGAAAAAGAATATTTTTTTTCATGGCTTTCCAGTCAAGGCGGAATCTCGCTTGCGAAACAATTTTATCTCTTTTTAAGGCGGACGGACGGCCTCTGGAAACATCGGCGGCATGAGCGGCTATGCGCGAGGCTATCATGCCCATGCGGACATCATCGGCATCGGGCAACCCCAGATGCTCCGCCGGAGTCACATAGCAGAGAAAATCAGCTCCGTAAGATGCCGCCAGAGCTCCGCCTATGGCCGAAGTTATGTGATCAAATCCGGCGGCGGAATCCGTCACCAGGGGCCCGAGAACATAAAAGGGCGCGCCGTAACAGAATTTCTTTTCGTCTTTCACAACTTTTTCTATCTGCGAAAGAGGTATGTGACCGGGGCCTTCTATCATGGCGTCAACGCCCGCGCAGCGGGCTTTAAGAAAAAGTTTCCCCAGCGTTTTAAGTTCAAGAATCTGAAGATAATCATTCGCGTCAGCAATGGAGCCCGGCCTCAAACCGTCTCCGAGACTCAGCACGGCATCATATTTTTTCGCGATTTTCAAAAGCCTGTCAAATTCGCTGTAAAGAGGGTTTTCGCATCCGGTTTCCAGCATCCAGCCGAAAATCAGTCCGCCTCCTCTTGAAACAACTCCGCCGAGCCGCGGATGCTTTTTCAGATAATTAAGCGATTCGCGCGTCACACCGCAGTGAACGGTCACAAAATCCACACCGAGAGCAAGCTGTTCCTCTATCACCTCAAAAAAAGCGTCAGCGGAGGGCCGTTTGTATTTTGAAAAAAGATGATAAGCGGGCACCGTTCCCACGGGCACAGCGGAGTGCTCAAGCACTTTTTTGAGAACCCTGAGAAAATCCTTTCCGCAGGAAAGATCCATCACGGCGTCGGCTCCGTATTTTACGGCGGCATCAAGTTTTTTTATTTCGGTTTTCCAGTCGGAAGCCAGAGGTGAAAGGCCTATGTTCGCGTTCACTTTGACGCTGAGGTCTTTGCCGATGGCAACCGCCCTGCGGCTGGAAAGACGGCTCTTCATAATAGCGATGAGTCCCGCTTTATAATTTTTCTCAAAAATTTTCGCGGGTATTCCTTCCTCGGCGGCTAACTGCCTGATTAATTTTTTTGTTTTCATAATGCTTTAACAAATTCCTTTTCTATTTCATAAAGCCGGAAACGGATTCTTTTTATCCTGCCGGACTTTTTTACATCGTCAAGTTTACTTATTTCTTCAAGAACACGAAGCGCTTCCCCCGCGCGGGAGATATTAGCCCTGAGGGCGGATATTATATTCTTTCTTCCTTTTTCGGCAATATCCGCGCCTTTATCACGCCTCACATCGCGGCTCTTCACAAGATTTTCATAATCATCCGCGAAAAGCCGCGCAAGACGGTGACGGAGTTTTCTCAAATCCGCGAATTTCCCGCTTTTAAAATAAAATCTCTCTATATCCTCTATGACCCTCAGCCCCTCCCGCGCGCGATTAAGGTTAGCGTCAATAATACTCAGTTTCCGCATGGACACATTATACTTGATTAACGGTCAAAAATAAAGTAAGCTTTTTCTGTTAAACCCGTTCGTTGCAATAGAAACGAAGAACCGAGACGGGAAAGATATGTGCAGGTTGTAAACAAAAAAGAGAGGGCATACTTACTGTATGTCCGAAATTTTTTGTGACGAAAATGTGCGTATATTTCCCCTCGAATTCAGTGAGCTATTGCAAAGGACGGGTTTTAGCCGGCGTAGCTCAGCTGGTAGAGCAGCGGTTTTGTAAACCGCTGGTCGGGGGTTCGATTCCTCTCGCCGGCTCATTCACCCTCTTCCGCAAAATCAAAACGATTTTTTCAGAGAGCGGCAAGAATGTTGGAATAAACGGCGCTGCTGTACTCGGAGCCGTTGAGCGAAACTTTCACGCGTCCTTGCGAAAAAACACATTTAAAAGAATTTTTTCTGTATAAAGTTCCCGCGAGTTTTTTTATAAATCCAGTATCAAAAGCGTATATCACCGCGTCAACGGAGTGTTTCTTAAACAGTTTTTCAACGGCTTGAGCAGAATCCTTTCCCTGAAGAAATACAAACACTGAGAAAAGATCTGCGCGGGAACGGAAAAACATTATTTTTTTTTCGCCCGGTTCGCCGCACTCAGCCCACAAAGCCTTCTGCCCGTTCGCGCCGTCAGCGTACAGATCCGGCTTGAAAGTGAAACCGGCCTTATTGGAAAATCTCAACTTGCCCGAAAACATTTCATGAGCAAGAAGCTTTAAAATAGCGCACTCGCGTGTCTGACCGCGTTTTTTTACGAGAGCAATCTTTTTTCCGCCGCCGCTGAAAATATAATTTTCTTTCATAAAATAACTGCGTTTAACAATAGCGTCTGACGCTATCCATCACAGAGCTTTCTCGAAGATACGGTATCTTTTGTACGCTTTACCCGAGAGCATCTCCGCGGCACGCATCATCATCACATTGTCCTCAAGCACCCATGAAAATTCGCATTTTTTATAACCTTTTCGCAGCGCCTCTTTAAGCGACCTGGAATAAAGCAGGCTCTCTATTCCCATTTTATGATAACGCTTTTTCACTCCCATGGTGAGAACGCGTATGGTTTTTATTTTTTTGAAATAATAAAAAAACTTCAGCGCCGCAAACGGCGTCAGCCGGCCCTTTATCTTTATGAGCGCCTCGTTAATATCCGGCAGCGTCATTATAAAGCCTGCCGGATCCTGACCGCAAAAAGCGATCTGAAGAAGATCGGGATCCACAATCTGTTTGAGTTTTTTCGCCATATAAAAAACCTCAGCGTCGGTAAAAGGAACAAAGCCCCAGTTTTTTTCCCATGCGGCGTTGTAGATATCCATGATGATTTTGACCTCGTTTTCAAAATCTTTTACGTTTATCGGTCTTATTTTTATGGACGGATTTCTTTTCAGTATTCTTTCGGAAAGAGAATAAAGGCGCTCCGCAGGCACTTTATCAGCATCCGTGACAAAAGCTATCAAATCCTTCGTCTTATAAAATCCTGAAGACGAGACAAAATCCGCGTAATAGGGCGGATTGTATGTCATCATTATCTTCGGGGCTTCACCGAAACCTTCCACGAGAAGCCCGCATTCATCGTTTGTCGAAGGGTTCATCGGACCTCTCGCGATTGTCATGCCGCGGGAACGCATAAAAGATAAAGCCGCGTCAAAAAGAAGACGCGCGGCGCGGGCGTCTTCCACACATTCAAAAAAACCGAAAAAACCGCATTTCTCACCGTGAAATCTGTTGTGCTTCTCATTTATAACAGCGGCGATTCTGCCCATCGTCTTTCCGCCGTTGTTAACCGTAAAAAGAGCTTTTTCGGAGTGTTTCCAGAAAGGGTTTTCCTCCGAAAACATCTCTCTCATTTCTGAAACGAGAGGAGGCGCCCAATTGGGGTCTTTTGCGTATAAAGCGTAAGGAAATTCTATGAAACGCTTTAATTCGCGGGGCGTTTTAACCTGCGCCAGTTCCATAAGTTTTTCATCCATCCGTTAAGAGCGTTCCACATTTTTGCCATGCGCTTCGGTTTGGGCGGCTGCTTGACGCCTGTCCCTTTTTTAATGATTCCAAGTTCTTCGCCCGCTTCTTTAAAAGCCGCGCAGGCTTCCTCAATATGTTTTCTCGTGTGAGAAGCCATGATGCTCACCCTTATAAGAGCGCGCCCCGGAGGCACAGCCGGCGACACCACGGGAGTCACAAAGACACCTTTTTCAAAAAGGCTCTTCCACATTTTGAAAGCCGTTATATCGTCGCCTATGACAACAGGGATGATGGGTGTTGTTGTGTGGCCTGTGTTAAAACCTATATTTTTAAGTTCGTCTCTCATGTGTTCGGCAGTCTTGAGCAGCCTCGTTATTCTTTTTCCGTCCTTTTTTACTATTTCAAGAGCTCTGATAACAGACGCAACATTGGCAGGCGACGGCGCCGCCGAAAAAATCAGGGCGCGGGCGTTGTGCTTTATGTAATGAATAACGTCTTCGTCTCCCGCTATAAAACCGCCGGTGGAAGCGAAAGATTTTGAAAAGGTGCCCATTATGAGATCCACCTCATCCGTCACGCCGAATTGATCGCAGGTGCCGCGTCCGTAGCGGCCGAGAACACCTATCCCGTGAGCATCGTCAACCATAAATCTGGCGCCGTATTTTTTCGCTATGGGCAGCAGTTTATCAAGCGGAGCCACATCTCCTTCCATGGAGAAAACACCGTCAACAATAACAAGTTTGCCCGCGTCTTCAGGCAGACTCTTCAAAACATATTCAAAATCAGCAATATCGTTGTGCTTAAATCTCACGAGAGTTCCCGCGGCAAGACGGCAGCCGTCAAGGATGGAGGCGTGGTCGAATTTATCGGCTATGATATAATCTTTTTTTCCCACCAGAGCCGATATCACGCCGAGATTAACCTGCATTCCCGTGGTAAAAACAAGCGCCGCGGGCTTTCCCATATAATCGGCAAGATCTTTTTCTAATTTCTCGTGGATGTCAAGAGTACCGTTGAGAAAGCGGCTGCCCACGCATCCCGTTCCGTATTTCTGAGTCGCCATAATGGCGGCGTTTTTCAGACGCTGGTCGGTGGCAAGGCCGAGATAACTGTTTGAACCCATCATTATCATATGGCGGCCTTCGCATATCACGACAGCATTCTGTCCCGATTCCACGGTGTGAAAATAAGGGTAAAGCCCGGCCTTCTGCACCTCGCGGGCGATGGTAAAATTTTTAACCTTATCAAAAAGCTCCATTTATATCTCCTTTAGCAATCGCTATACGCTGTCTCTCACGTCAATTAAACAATAAAGAACTTTTTCCGTCAAGACAATACATAAGGCCAAGCATAATTGCAGTGTTGCATCCGCCGCGGCGGAGCGAAGCCTGAATTATTAAAGCCAACCGTGCTCTTCATACCATTTCAATGTGAGGGCGGCTCCGGTTTTCAAATCATACCGGGGATGAAAGCCCAGACCCTTGAACATACGCTGCGGATCAACCACCCAGTGCTCAGCGGTGATCTCTTTCACCTTCTGCGGATTGAGAAGAGCCGTTTTCCCGGTGAGAAATCCGGACGCGGCAAAAAACGCTCCCGCCAAACGCAAAAAAAGAAACGGCACACGGACGATTCTGCATTTTTTACCGGCGCACACGGCGATAATTCTGACAAAGTTTCCCTGTGTTTCTATTTCGGGATGTGCGAGAAAAAAAGTCTCGTTTACGCAGGACGAAAAAACGGCCTTTTCTATTCCCGCGCAGACATCCTTCACATTTATGAAATTAACGTATTTTTTTCCCGCGGGCAAAAAAGCAAGGCCTTGCTTCACCATCTTAAACGTCACATAAAGATCCCTGTCGCCGGGGCCGTAAACAGCCGCGGGACGGAGAATGATATAAGGCAAATGCGATTGCCTGACGTATTTCTCGGCGAGAACTTTGCTTTTTCCGTAATCCGACACCGGATGAGGCTCATCACGCTCTTGCGCCGGGCGCTCCAACGCGGCCGGGCCCGAGGCCGCCTGCGACGAAATAAATATAAATTTTTTCAGCGTTTTTATTTTTTGGGCTTTATGAAGAAGAGCCGCCGTGCCTTCGGAATTCACCTCATAATATTTTTTTGGGGGACAGCGCACCACTCCGGCGTTATGAATTATGACGTCAACTTCCGGCAGGTCCGGAAGCTCATCCCTTATGTCGCCGTAAACGGGAAAAATATTATCTCCTTTTATACTTTCAAACTTTTCCCTGCTCCTGACCAGACAGAAAAGCTCGTGTCCTTTAAAAAAGGGGAGCAGATTTTTTCCTATAAAACCCGTGGCGCCGGTCAAAAATATTCTCATAAGCCAATGGGGACGGTTCCTATTGGCCAGTTGGCACAATTACTATTTATCCTCATTCAAATACATCCGCGATTTCAGCGCATACAACACCTCGTTTCCTTTTCAATAGGAACCGTCCCCATTGATTATCCCCATTGATTAGAACGAGGTTGTCTCTGTGTATCACCTCGGAACAGCCATCGCGATCAAGCAGTTTTTTGATACTGCCGCTGCGATATCCCTGAATTTTCTTCACTTCGGAATCCGAGTAATTCACGATTCCACGCGCAAAAGTTTTTTTTCCATAAACAATATTCACTGTATCGCCTTTGGCGAAAACGCCTTCAGCGCCGGTAATGCCGGCCCCGAGCAGACTCCTGCCGTTTTTCACTATCGCCTCGTAAGCGCCGCTGTCAACAATTATAGACGCGCGGCAGGACCTGGCAAAAGCTATCCACCTCTTGCGGTTCTTAAGCTTCACCGACGGAAGAATAAGCGTGCCGGGATTTTTTTTATCAAGGAGAATTTTTTTGAGCACCCCCCGCATTTTCCCCGAGGCGATTGTCATGCGGCAGCCCGAAAGACGTGTTATTTTCGCGGCAAGAAGTTTGGATCTCATACCTCCGGTGCCGAACTTTGAAGCGCTGCCGGCGCTTTTCAAAGCCGCTTCGTCTATATTTTTTAGTTCCTCCACAAGTTTACCATCCGCATAAAGGCCTTTCACATTTGTGAGGATCACAAGGTCGCGGGCTTCTATGTGACTTGCCGCCAGAGCCGAAAGCCTGTCGTTGTCTCCGAATTTAAGCTCATCGACGGTGACTGAATCGTTTTCGTTTATCACAGGCACAATGCCCTCTTCGAGAATTTTAAGCACCGTCCTTCTGAGATTCAAATATTTTTTTCTGTCCGAAAAATCATCCGACGAACAAAGCACCTGAGCAGCAGTGATGCCCCTTTTAGAGAGAGCCTTCATCCACATATCCATCAGCAGAGGCTGCCCGACAGACGCCAGCATCTGGGCCCCGGAAATATCCCCGGGGCGTTTTCTGCCAAGCTTTATCATTCCGCAGCCGACAGCGCCGGAAGAAACAACAAGAATCTGAAAACCTTTCTTTTTAAGAAAAGCTATCTCACCGCTTATTGCGCTTATGACAGAGGCACTTATCCCCCCCCCATCACTCAACAGGCCCGTTCCTAATTTTACAACCGCTCTTTTCATAACACCTCTCTTATGTGTTCAATAAGGCCTTTGACACCCGTTCCTTCCAGAGCGGAAATTCCGAAATGCTTTCCGCCGGAATTGGCATAGGCCTGCGGGTCGGGGCAGGTGTCTATTTTATTAACAGCTATCACAAAAGGTTTTTCCAGCAAAAAGGGATTGTATTGTTTTATTTCTTCTATCAGAATTTTAAAATCGGCGTATGGATCCCCCGGTTTGCTGAAGCCGTTCACATCCAGAACAAAAAGAAGAATTTTCACCCTTTCAATATGAGCGAGAAATTCAAACCCCAGGCCTTTGCCCGCGTGAGCCCCCTCCACAATGCCCGGCAAATCGGCGAAACTGATTTTTCCCGTCGGAGTCTCCACAACTCCGAGATTCGGTTTGAGAGTGGTAAAAGGGTAAGCCGCCACGCGGGGATGCGCGTTTGAAATACGGCCGAGAAGAGTGGATTTTCCGGCATTGGGAAAACCCACCAGCCCCACGTCCGCGATAAGTTTAAGCCTCAGTTGCAATTCAGCGCTTTCGCCGGGAGTCCCTTTTTCAAAACGGCGGGGAGTTCTGTTTACAGCGCTTTTGAAAAACTCGTTGCCGCGCCCGCCCCTGCCGCCGCGGGCGGCACAGACATTATCTCCGTCAACAACAAGATCGGCCATGAGTTCGCCGCCTCTGTAAACCTCGGTGCCGCAGGGCACTTTTATCAGCAGAGTTTCCCCGTTTTTCCCTTTTTTTCTGCTGCCCTCGCCGCCGCCGCCTGTTTCGGCCTTGTAATAAGGCCGGAGTTTAAAATCGTAAAGAGTTACAAGATGAGGTGAAGCTTTAAGCACAACGTCACCGCCGTTTCCGCCGTCACCGCCGTCGGGACCGCCTCGTGGAATGAATTTCTCTCTCCTGAATGAGACACATCCGCTGCCGCCGTCGCCGGCTTTAACGGTAATTTTAGCCCTGTCGGCGAAACGTGATTTCAAAAGTTTCTGTTATTCCACTGAAACTACTGAAACTATTTTTTTTCCGGCGCTGGTGTAAAATTTAACTTTGCCCGCGATTTTCGCGTAAATGCTGTCGTCGCGTCCTATTCCCGTGTTGCGGCCGGGAACAACTTTTGTTCCGCGCTGACGGATTATAATGCCTCCGCCCTTAACGGCCTGACCGCCGGATATCTTAACGCCGAGCCTTCTGCCCGCCGAATCTCTTCCGTTCGACGATGAACCCTGTCCTTTTTTATGTGCCATTTTATAGCCTCCGTTTATTTAATTTTCGGAATATTATAGCAAAAAAAATAAAAAGGGGACAGGTCCCTTTTTCTTTTGTGGACGACCGCGATGCGACCACAGCGGTAGCAATCCTTTTTTCCTCATCTGCTCTGCGAATTCTTTCGTCCCATACACCCCTTCTTTAAAATACCTTTCCTGCCACAAATGGCCTATACTTCCATATTTCTCATCGTAATACTGAGTATATCTTAATTTTATTCCTTTCATCGCTTTACTCAACGATTCCCCGTCGGGAGATTTTATTATCATGTGTATGTGGCTGCTCATTAATGAATAATGATAAATTGCAAGCCGATGTTTTTGTTTATAATGCAGGATTAATTTTCTGATTTCTATAAAATCCTCATCCTCTTTAAATATATATTGCCGATTATTTCCACGGCTCAACACGTGATATATCCCATCATCAACTACGAATCTCGCTCTTCTCGGCATAATTTACCCCCTAAAAAGGGACCTGTCCCCTTTTTCCTGTCAGGCGGCGGTTTTTATGTCTTTCACTTCGTAAACGAAGTATTTCTGACGGTGGCCTATTTTGCGGCGGTAGCCCTTGCGGCGCTTTTTTTTGAATGAAATAACTTTCGGCGCTTTTTTGGGGCCTATGAATTCAAGAGAAACGCTGGCGCCGGAAAGAAGGGGTTCGCCCATAAGCACTTTATCCTTTGTTTTCACGAGAAGAACTTTGTCTATGCTTTCAAGGCCGGCATTGTCAAGCTCAACTTTGTCTCCGGCGCTCACAAAATACTGTTTGCCGCCGCCGTCGATAACCGCGTAATCTTTTATATCGCTCATTTTTTTATCCTCTTATGTTTGATAAATCAAACCACTACAATTTCTACTTCCTCTTTGTTTCCGCCAGGCCCGTGCCGGCGGGTATCTTCCTGCCAATTATAATAGTTTCTTTCAGCCCTTCAAAACGATCCTCTGCCCCTTTTATGGCTGCTTCGGTGAGCACCCTCGTGGTCTCCTGAAACGATGCCGCGGATATGAAGGACTTGCTGTTTAAGGCGGCTTTCGTTATGCCTTGCAGAATAGATTCGAAAGAAGCCTTTTTCCTGGACGGCGTAAGCTTTTCATTCGCCTCTCTCACTTCCCACTTTCCGACTTGCTCGCCGACTATAAAAGACGTGTCTCCCGGATCCACAATACGCACCCTGGAAAGCATCTGCTTCACTATTATTTCTATGTGCTTGTCGTTGACTTTAACACCCTGCAGACGGTAAACGCCCTGAACCTCGTCCAGAAGATGAGTCTGCACGCCTTTTTCGCCCTGCACTTTGAGAATGTCATGAGGATCCATGGCTCCGTCGGTAAGCTGATCTCCCGCGGCAACTTCGTCGCCGTTATAAACAATAAGATGCTTGCCGTGCGGAATCAAATATTCTCTGGCTTCTCCTCCGCGGGAAGGTGTGATTTTAACCATCATTTCGCCTTTTTCCGACTGCATGATTTCCACGATTCCGGAAATTTCCGTAATAACGGCGGCTTTTTTCGGCCTCCGGGCCTCAAAAAGTTCCGTCACACGCGGCAAGCCGCCGGTGATGTCCTTGATCTTTGTTATTTCCTGCGGTATCTTGGCGACAATATCGCCGGCTTTAACCTCTGCTTTGTTGGAAACACTGATATGAGTATCAGGGGGCAGCGGGAAGACATCTTTCTTCCCGTTCTTATCCGTCACTTCCAGCTGGGGCCTGTATTTGCTCCTCTGATAAGGTATGACTATGCGTTCAAGAAGACCGGTTTCTTTGGATTTGTCCTCTCTTATGGTTATGCCCGGAATAATATCTCTCCACCGGATGACGCCGGAACGCACCGCGATAAGAGGCATTTCTCTGGGGTTCCACTGGCCTATCATCTCTCCCCTGCGCACACTCCTGCTGTTATCAAAATTGATTTCAGCGCCGTAAGGAATACTGAAAGTCTGAGGTATGAGTTTTTTCGGATGCCTGAATATCATTTTCGCGTTTTTGCTTATCACAATAAGGACGCCTTCTTTGTTTTTTATTGTTTGAAGATTCTCAAATTCCACTTTGCCATCCGCCTGGGCGCGCAGTTCGGAAGTGTCCATAATCCTTCCGGCTATACCGCCTATGTGGAAAGTCCGCAAAGTCAGCTGCGTACCCGGCTCTCCCACACTCTGAGCCGCGATAATTCCGACCGTGGTGCCTAACCTGACCATTTTACTCGTTGAAAGATCTCTGCCGTAGCACTTGGCGCAGCATCCACGGGGCGACTGGCATGTGAGCACAGACCTTATTTTTACGGATATAAAACCCGCGTCTTCTATTTTCTTCGCGTCGGCTTCGCTTACCAGTTCACCTTCCTTTATAAGCACTTCGTCGGTGATAGGATTGACGATGTTATCCGTGACAACGCGGCCGATTATTCTCTCCGCCAGCGACTCAACAACATTCTGTCCCTCCATAAGAGCGGAAACCGTTATGCCGTTGACAGACTGACAGTCGTCCATGCAGACCACAACATCCTGTCCCACATCCACAAGTTTTCTTGAAAGGTAACCGGCCTCGGCAGTTTTAAGAGCCGTGTCCGAAAGACCTTTTCTGCCGCCGTGAGTTGAAATAAAATATTCGGGCACCGTCATGCCTTCCCTGAAATTGGAAACAATGGGCGTTTCTACAACCTCACCGATTTCGCCGGTGACTCTTTTCTGCGGCTTGGCCATAAGGCCTCTCATGGCGACCATCTGACGCACCTGCGTGCGCGAACCTCTCGCTCCTGAAGAGGCCATTATGTAAAGTGAATTAAACCTCGGTTCCCCGGGCTTATACGGTTCGCGCTCCTGCCTGGCCATATCGTCAAAAACCATATCCGCCAGCTTGTCGCTGGTGTCCTGCCAGAGAGATATTATCCTGTTATACCTTTCCTGTTTACTCATTATGCCGGCTTGATAACTTTTGTCAAACTTCTTTACTTTTTCTTTTGACTCGTTTATTATTTTGTCTTTGGCACCGCACTGGATAAGAGAATCCACTAAAATGGAACTGCCTGAAACCGTGGCGTAATGAAAACCCAGTCTTTTTATTCTATCCAGAAATTGCGCCAGAACGTAATTGTTTGCATGGCGGTGTATTCTCATAATAAGATCATGGATTCTGCCTTTGGTCATCTCCATATTGATCTTATCCATACCCTCCGGGATTATGTCATTGAAGATTATTCTTCCGGGCGTTGTATAATCTTTCCATTCCGGCAGCTTAAGGATTTTGCCGTCTTTATCTTTTTCCGATATGTCATTTATTCCGGCAACTTTTATTTTGGCGTGCAGAGCGACAACGCCGAAACGGAAAGCGCGAATGGCCGCATCGGCATCCTTGAATATCCTGCCCTCTCCGACTTCCCCGGGTTTCATCTTCGTCAAATATGCGATGCCGAGAACCATATCCTGAGAAGGGGTGTCAAGCATATTGCCGTTTGCCGGCGAAAAAAAGTTTTTCGTTGACAGAAGAAGCGTCATCACTTCCATTCTCGCCTCCGGCGTCAGCGGCAGATGAAGAGCCATTTGATCGCCGTCAAAGTCCGCGTTAAACGGCGCGCAGACAAGAGGATGCAGCTGCACGGCATTTCCCTCCACCAGCACCGGATAAAAAGCCTGAATGCTGAGCCTGTGAAGAGTCGGAGCACGGTTAATCATAATCGGGTACATCTTCATTATCTTTTCCAGAAGGTCGAAAACAAGACCCGGCTGCTCACGTATAACTCTGTTGGCGTCTTTTATGTGCGATGCCAGACCCTGCTTGCGCAGCTCCCTTATGACAAAAGGTTTGAACAGCTCCACGGCCATGTATTTGGGAACACCGACCTGATCAATGCGCAGCTGCGGACCGACGACAATAACCGCGCGGCCCGAAAAATCCACTCTTTTTCCGAGGAGATTCTGTCTGAACCGGCCTCTCTTCCCCTTTGTTATATCCGCCAGAGATTTGAGCGCGCGGCCGGAAGCAGAGACCACGGTTTTGCCGCGTATGCCGTTTTCTATAAGAGCGTCAACCGCCTCCTGGAGAAGCCTTTTCTCGTTGTTTACAACAACCTCGGGAGCTTTAAGTTCTTTTATATGCTTAAGCCTGTTATTTCTGTTGATAATTCTCCTGTACAGATCGTTGAGATCAGATGAGGCGAAGCGTCCGCTTTCAAGCGGCACCAGAGGCCTCAGCCCCGGCGGCATTACAGGAAGCGCCGTCAGTATCATTGATTCCGGTTTATTGCCGGAATAATAAAAACTTTCCACTATCTTGAGATGTTTATCCATACGCGAAATGCCCACAGATGATTTTTCGGATTTAAGTTTCTTTCTAAGTTCCCCCATCCGCTCTTCCACGTTCATTCCCTTAAGAAGTTTTCTGACAGCAGAGGCACCGATACCGGCCTTGAATCTGGTTCCGTAAAGCTTTTTCAGCCGGGCATAATCGTCTATGGAAAGCAGCTGTTTCAGTTTGAGCGGTGTCGCTCCGGGATCCGTTACTATATAATTGGCATAATAAATAACCTTTTCAAGATCGGTGATTTTCATTCCCAGAAGAACGCCCACGCGGGAAGGCGTTTTTCTCAAAAACCACACATGAGCGACCGGCACCGCAAGATCAATGTGCCCGAGTCTGTGACGGCGCACCTCCGAATCCGTGACCTCCACTCCGCAGCGTTCACAGACAATCCCGGCGTACTTGCGGAATTTATATTTTCCGCACTGGCATTCGTGATCCTTTGTGGGTCCGAAAATCGCCTCGCAGAAAAGTCCGTCCCTCTCGGGTTTGAACGTTCTGTAATTTATCGTATCGCCTTTTTTCACTTCCCCGTATGACCACTTTTTTATCATCTGCGGGGTTGCCAGAGAAATTTTCAGAATGTCAAAACTCGTAAAATCCAAATCGTCTTTTGCTTTTTTTTTCATTTTTTCGCAGCACCTTTATTTTTTGTCAGCTCCACCCTGAAACCCATTGACTGCAGCTCCCTTACAAGCACCTGGAAAGCTTCCGGCGTCGACGGGGTGGGCATAAATTTGTCTTTCGCCTTTTCATCCTTGCCCGGCTCATCGCCTATGATAGTCTCTAAAAGTTTCTGGCGGCTTTTCACATCATCGCTCTTTATGGTCAAAAATTCCCTAAGCAGGTTGGCAGCGCCGTAGGCTTCTATCGCCCACACTTCCATCTCTCCGAAACGCTGACCGCCCATAAGAGCTTTACCTCCGACCGGCTGTCTGGTGACCATTGAATAATGTCCCGTGGACCGGGCGTGTATTTTGTCCTCCGACATATGCACAAGTTTAAGCATATACGGATAACCCGCGCTGACCTTTTCCATCAGCGGACGACCCGTGCGGCCGTCAAAAAGAGTAAAAGCTCCATTGGGAGGAAGACCTGCTTTTTTAAGATTCCCCGCCACGTCGGTTTCAAAGACCGGGCTGTTGAAAGACGGGCATACAAACCTCACGTTCTGTTTTTTGGCCGAAAAGCCGAGGAGCGTCTCAAAAATCTGACCGATGTTCATTCTCGACGGAACGCTCAGCGGACTGATCATCATATCAACCGGCGTGCCGTCCGGCAGAAAAGGCATATCCTCAACGGGGAGCACTATTGAAACAACTCCCTTGTTGCCGTGACGCCCGGCCATTTTATCACCTATGGATATTTTTCTGCGGGTGGCTATATACACCTTGACTTTTTTGCTCACCCCCGGAGGAAGATCCGTGGCGCCTTTGGCGTCTTTTACGGCCGAGTCTTTATGTTTCTTCATGATCTCCAGCTCAAACCCGTAGAATTTTTTTATCTTTTCCACTAATTTTTTGTGCTGCGCGGATGTTATTTTCTTTTTCTCCAAGTCGCGGTCGGCGTCTTTCACCTCACTGCTTCTCATGGAACGCAGTTCCGCGGACAGCTCTTTAAATTTTTCCGTGACGGCTTTGACCTTTTTCTCTCTCTGGAATTTGTTGAGTTTTGACTTTCTTTCAAAAAGCTCCACGCCTATGACAGTTCCTCTTGTTCCCGGAGGAACTGTGAGGGAGACATCTTTGAAGCGGCGGCCCTTGTCGCCGAAAATGCTTCTCAGCAGCACCTCGTGAGGCACATAGGTTTCTTCTTCAGGAATAACTTTTCCCACCAGAATATCGCCGGGCTCCACATAGGTGCCTTCGGCAACAATTCCGTTTGAATCAAGCCTGGCTATCTGGGAAGGTGAAACACCGGGAATATCCCGGGTAATTTCTTCCGCCCTGTCGTCGGAACCTCCGACACCGGTGTGCACTTCGGCCTCGTGACGCGTGATGTGTATGGATGTGTAAACATCATCTTTTACCAGTCTCTCGCTGACTATTATGGCGTCTTCGTAATTATATCCTTCCCATGAAAGATAGGCCACGAGAACATTTTTCCCCAGGGCGAGACAACCGTCATCGGTGGCGCATCCCCTGGTGAGGATAGCCCCCTTCTTTACTTTTTGCCCCACACTTACCATAGGAGAATAATTTATGCATGTGTTCTGATTGGTTCTTAAAAATTTCAGCAAATCATAAACGTCATACTGACCGTCTTCTCTTTCTATCATTATTCTGTCCGACTGGACGCTCACAACCGTTCCGCCGTTTTCGGCGCAAACGACCGCCTGACTGTCCACGGCAATGGTCTTTTCCATGCCTGTAGCGACAAGAGGCGCCTCGGTTACAAGAAGCGGCACCGCCTGTCTCTGCATGTTCGCGCCCATGAGAGCCCTGTTGGCATCATCGTGCTCAATAAAAGGTATCAATCCCGCCGACGGACTCAGAATCTGATTGGAGGCGACATCCGAATATTCTATTTCCCCGGGGGGGGCAAACATAAACTCACCCCCGCGCCTGGCCATTATGGAATCGTCAATTATGCGGCCTTTTTCGTCAATCTTCATTGTGGCCGGGCCTATCATGCGGCGCTCTTCCTCATCAGCCGTCATGTACTCAACTTTGTTGGTGACAACGCCTTTCTCCACTTTCTTATAAGGCGTTTCCAGAAGACCGTACTGATTCACGCGGGAATACACCGCCGGAGAAACAATAAGGCCTATGTTCTGGCCTTCAGGAGTTTCAATGGGGCATATTTTTCCGTAATGGGAATTGTGCACGTCGCGCACCTCAAAACCGGCGCGCTTACGGTTGAGGCCCCCGGGGCCTATGGCCGAGAGCCTTCTCTTGTGAGTCAGTTCCGAAATCGGAGAGGTCTGATCTAAAAACTGTGAAAGCTGGGATGTAGCGAAAAATTTGTTTATGGTGGTTATCACCGAAGTCGTGTTAACGAGTTCCTGCGGATTTTTCACATCCTGCTTCATATTCATCCTGTCACGGGAGACTCTCGCGAGATTTGTCAAACCTATTTTTATCTGATTCTGCAGCAGCTCACCCACCGACCTGATTCTTCTGTTGCCAAGGTGATCTATGTCGTCAACTTTGGTTTCAAGTTTCTGGTTGAGCGATATAACGTTATACATTACGGCCAAAATGTCCTCATAGCAGAGCGTTCTTCTGGAAAGAGCCGGAATTTTAAGGCCGAGTTTCTCATAAACCTTCCCGAGTCTGAGATTAATTTTATACCTTCCCACGAAGGACAAATCGTATCTTTTTGTGCTCTTAAAAAGCAGTGTTTCAAAAAAATCTTTTGCCGTCGCTTCGCTGGTGAACTCCTGAATTCTTAATTTTTTGAAAAACTCCACTATGGCCTGCTTTTGCGAGCGCACATTGTCCTTCTTCAGCGTTTCCAGTATGGTTATGTTGTCCGCAGCAGAAGATTTCGTAACAGCGGTGATTTTTTTCAAACCCGCCGTAAGGGCAAATTCTATAAGGTCGGCGTTTATTTCACATCCCGCGTAGTAGAGAATTTTCCCGTCTTCGCCTGCCGGAAGAGTTTTTCCGAGATATGTCCTCTCGGGAGCATCAAGATCTATTGAATCAACAGAAATTTCCTCCGTTTTGTAAAACCTTTTCACAATCTGATCATTTGTTTCAAGACCGAGAGCACGGAGTATTACCGTCGCGGGAAATTTTTTTCTTCTGTCTATAACAACAATCAGGGCGTTGTCATAATCAAACTCAAATTCCACCCACGCTCCGCGGTACGGAATTATACCGGCTGTGTATTTCTGACGGCCGCGCTGAGTTATCTCATGAGCGGCGGCTTCCTCGAATATCACTCCCGGGGAACGGTGAAGCTGGTTGACTATCACTCTGTCGTTGCCATTTATGATAAAATTCCCGCTTTTCGTCATATAAGGGATGTTGCAGAAATTAATTTCTTTTTCAAAAATGTGAGGCGCTCCGCCCTGTTCCCTGTATTTCTTAAGCCGGAGCTGGATTTTCACCGGAATAGAGTAAGTCAGTTCCTTTTTCCTTGCTTCAATCTCCGTCAGAGCGGGGACGCCAACCGAATAGCCGGCATACTCCAGCTCCATGCGCCCGTTTGTTGAAACGATAGGAAAAATATCCAGAAACGCCCCTTCCAGGCCTATGGGTTTTCTTTCACCCTGCGGCACATCAGCCTGCAGAAAATCCTGATAGGATTTTAGCTGTATATCCAGAAAACGCGTGGTTGAGGGAAAATCCTTACCCTTAACCCGCTCTAATCTTATTTCCTTCATGCTATTTCACAAGTAGCACCGACTTCTTCAAGTTTCGCCTTTATTTCTTCCGCCTTTTCTTTCGGCAGCGCTTCTCCCACTTTTTTGGGCGCACTGTCAACAACGTCTTTCGCCTCTTTGAGACCCAGCGACATAAGCTCTCTCACAACTTTAATAACCTGAATTTTTTTGTCGCCAATCGTTTTCAGAACCACGTCAAATTCCGTTTTCTCGGCGGCTTCGGACGCTCCGGCTCCCGCGCCTGCGGCAACCTGAGGGGCCGCCATCTGCGCGCTAACGCCGAACTTTTCTTCAATAGATTTAACAAGCTCATTGAGCTCCATAACAGTCATCTGTGAAATGCCTTCAATAATCTCATCTTTGCTTATAGCCATTATCTCCTCCACATGTGGACAGAATTAACCCCGTCCCCTCTTACCATATCATCAATTTTCAAAATCTTAGTTTTCCTGATCTTTCTTCCGCGCATAATCACTCAACGCGAAAACAATCCCGGACAAAAGCGCTTTACACACATTGTGAAAACCGTAAAGCGGGCCCTGCGCCGCCCGGGCAAACATCGCGATAAGCGTATCTCTGTCAGGCATAGCCGCTATGTCGGAAATATCTCCGCCGCTCAGCACTTTGCCGGGCCTCAAAAATCCGCCCCGCACCTTAAAATTCTCATTTTCTTTTGAAAACTCGGCGAGCGCCTTGCAGACATCGCTAATGCCCGCGTCATCTGTAAAAACAACCGCCGTGGGCCCCTGAACAAAGGGCGAAATATGCTCCCATTCATCTTTCATTAGATTCTTGAAAAGCCTGTTTTTCACAACCTCAGTGATCGCCTGCGCGCGGCTCAGCCGCATCCGCAGCTCCGTCATATCCTTAACGGTCATTTTCTGGAACTCGGCAAAAATAAAAGCCTTGTTCTCCTTTACAAATTTATCTCTATCATCTAACCATTTAATTTTTTCAGCTCTGAGTTTCATTTTTTTCCCTCAATTACGCGCTGACGCGCACACCCGGCGACATCGTCGTTGCTATAGAAATCCGTTTTACCACATTGCCCGCGGGAAAAGGCATTTTTGCTGATCTGACAGACTCCATAAACGCCTTTATGTTTTCCACAAGTTTGTCATCGGAAAAAGATATCTTCCCGCAAGCGGCATGTATATTGCCTGAAGAATCAACTTTCCATCTCAGCAGACCGGCTTTATAATTTTTAACAGCGGCGGCTATTTCCATCGTCACCGTGCCGGCTTTCGGCGTCGGCATCAAACCTCTCGGGCCTATTATCCTCGCCACCCTGGTGACGTCTTTCATGCAGTCGGGCGCGGCGAGAAGCACATCAAAATCAATTTTGCCGTCTTTTATCTCGGCTATGATATCTTCACATCCCACCTTGTCCGCTCCGGCGGAAAGCGCTTCTTCGACTTTGGCGCCTTTGGCTATCACAGCCACACGCACATTTTTTCCCGTGCCCTCGGGCAGAGACACGGAACCCGTAATGTTCTGGGGAATTTTTTTCGGGCCTGTGTTGAGATTTACATGCACCTCAACGCTTTCATCAAACTTCGCTTTTTTAAAACCCTTAAGAATCTTCATCCCCTCTTCAAGCGAATACACCTTGCCTTCTTCAACACCTTTGCGTGATTCTAAATATCTTTTGTTTTTCATAACTTTCGAAAACTTCAGTCCCCCACTTCAATACCCATGCTGCGGGCGGTGCCTTCCACCATCCGGCATGCGGAATCCAAATTCTCCGTGTTAAGATCAGGGAGTTTTTTCGCGGCTATTTCCTTAACCTGCGCCATGGTGAGCTTTCCCTTCTTTTCCTTATTCGGAACGCCGGACGCTTTTGCTATGCCGACGGTTTTTTTTATGAGAGAAGATATGGGCGGCACCTTCGTTATAAAGGAAAAACTCCTGTCTTCATAAACGGATATGACCACCGGTATAAGCATTCCAGTTTCTTCGCCCTTCGTTTTCTCATTAAACTGCTTGCAGAATTCCATTATGTTAACGCCGTGCTGACCCAGAGCGGGCCCCACCGGAGGAGCCGGATTAGCCGCGGCCGCGGGAATCTGAAGTTTTATCTGAGCTTTTATCTTTTTTTTCTTTGCCATTATGTTTTCTCCACCTGGTAAAATCTAAGCTCCACAGGAGTCGAGCGCCCGAATATAGACACCATCACCCTGAGCTTGCCTTTGGCCTCGTCGACATTATCTATTTCGCCCGAAAAATTGGCGAAAGGGCCGTCAACAATACGCACATTGTCGTGTTTGACGAACTGCACCGACGGACGGGGTTTCTCTTTTTCGGATTCTTTCACCATATCTTTGAGATACTCCACTTCCTGCGGCTTTACGGTAAAGGGGGTTTTTCCGCCGAGGAAACCGCTGACGCCGCGTATTCCGTTTATGAACCAGAAAGTTTCTTCGTCAAGCAGCATCTCTATTATGATATATCCGGGAAGTATTTTTCTGGGGCGGACAACATTCTTTTTTTTCCTGATGTCCACCACTTTTTCTTCAGGCATTATTACCTGTTTTATTTTCGGTTCGAATCCTTCGGCTGCATATGAAGCTATCTTGGCCTCAATTGTCTCAAAAACCCTTTTTTCCGAGCCCACCAGAGCCTGCACAACGTAAAATTTATATTCGCCCATCAGATAAAAATCCCCACTAATTTCGAAATCATAAAATCAACAACCATAATAAAAAATGACACCATAATCACCAGAACCAGCACAACAACCGTAAAGCCCCCCACATCCCTCTTCGACGCCCACGATATACGATCCAGCTCCGCATACACGCTTTTTAAGAATTTTATATTTCTGCTCATACCATAAAAGGACTAATGCTATAAAAAATTTTCGTATTGTGTCAAGTATTTCGCAGAAACTGTCATTTAAAAATCTTAATAGTCTTTCCCAATATCTCTTTCTCTAAATGCCTCCAATTCATTTTTCCGAAAAACCATCAGAATTATCAGAGGGCTAATTCAATGCGTAGAGCAGTTGCAATATTAACCATAGTTTTACTATTGAGCTTTCCTATTTTCTTACCAAGATCGCTTTTATAAATAGTGAAAATAGAATCCGCCTGAAACTTTGTAAATTTCGGCAGTCCCTCAGCGTGGGCAAGAACTTCAACCGGATAAATAGTGTCGAAATTTTTTGTTGTTCCGGGAATAACCACAACATTGCTGCTGTATCTATTGCCCTGATCATTGGAAACCACCAGCAGGGGGCGAATTTTTTTCTTCCCCGGCCCCCAGAATATTTCTCCTCGCCGCGGAAAACTCATAATTGTTCCTCTTTTTCCTGTTGCTTTATCACTTTAGCCTGCGCTTTATGCAGATGGGAATAAGTTTCCGACTTATTCAAATAATATTCCTTTAATTTTTCCCGTTGAAGTTTCTCTAACGAATATTGAACAACTTTAGAAACAGAGCCGAATTCGTCTTTTACAGATTCCACAAAACGGGTATTGGCTTCACTTAAATAAACAGTACATCTTGACATTGCGAATCCCTCCTTTTTTATATGATATTTGTATCATACATTCTGATACTTGTCAAACCGCCGTTTTAAGATTTAAGTGCCGCTTTCGTGTTTGAGTTTTTTTCTGTACCATTTACCGCCCCTCTTTTCCCACTGTGTCAGTTCCCATCTGATTGTTTTAACATCTTTGGCCTGCATCAGCTCTCTCTCTATTTTTTTGAGAACATCAATGACAGAGGTTTCACTGTCGGAGGACACTTTGCCTCCTTTGAATTTGAGTTCGCCTTTTATAACGACAACATCCCTGACGGTGCTGATCATGAGATTGAGGACATCAACCCAGTTTCTCGTTAATGTTCCCTTAACTTTATTATTGATCTCCCAGCCTTTTGCGCCCATAATTTCATTTTACCATATTTTTAAGTTTTTTGGCAATCATATCCGCGGCTTTTTTTCCGGACAAAAGCATTCCTCCGAAAACCGGCCCCATTCTGGGGGAACCGCACACGGCATTTGCCGCCATTCCGCAGACAAAAAATCCCGGCGCGATTTCCATGGTATTTTTTTCAACCGTATTTTCGGCCACTTCCGCCCACATGGATTTTTCACCCAAAACGCCGCCGGATTTTGTCTTCAGTTTTATTCCTGATTTCGCGGCCACAATTTTCGCGACCTCGCAGGGATGCCCCGTGGCTTCAACCACGGCTTTCGAGCGAATGCTCAAAGGATCGACATGGAGCCCTCCCATCTCGACAGCGGACCAATTAATGACAAGGCCGCTGATTCTGTTTTTCCTTATCATAACGTCCTCGGCGAAAATGCCGTTCATAACAATCACACCTTTTCTTGCCGCCTGAAGGCCGAGCGCGCAAACGCATTCAACGGAGCCGACAAGATAATAACCTTTTTTGTATTTCCTGCTCTTTATGCCGAAATCATCAAGAATTTTCTTCGCCTGTTCCTGAACAACTATTTCATTAAACATCATTCCGCCGGCCCACATACCGCCGCCTATTGAAAGCTTTTTCTCAAAAAGAACAACCTTAAAACCTTTTTCGGCCAGATACGCGGCGCACACAAGGCCGCTTGGCCCCGCTCCGACCACGGCTGCGTCAACTTCAAGAATTTTTAAAAACTTTTCACTGTACGACTCAACGATACTCCTTGATATAACAATTTCATCAAGCATTCTGTTTTCCCCCTGATTTATATTTCTCTTTCTATCCTGTTTTTGCCAATGTATTTTTGCAAACAATCCGGGAGAATAACGGCGCCCTCCCCGTCCCAGAAATTTTCGCACAAAGCCGCGAAAATCCTGCCCACCGCAAGAGCCGAACCGTTCAATGTGTGCACGAACTCTGTTTTGCCCGAATCATTTTTGAATCTTGTTACCGTGCGGCGCGACTGAAAATCACGGCAGTTGGAGCACGATGAAACCTCAAGCCACGAACCCGTGCCTTTCATCCACACTTCTATGTCATATGTTTTTGCCGCCGCAAAACCCATGTCCCCCGCGGCAAGAAGAACAACCCTGTGAACCAGGCCCAGCTTCTGCAAAAGAGAACTGACCCTTTCCACTATCTCTTCCAGAGCCTTTTCCGAGCTTTCGGGTTTTACAAACTCAAAAATCTCCACCTTGTTAAACTGATGATTCCTTATCAAACCCTTTCCCAGCTTGCCCCATGAGCCGGCCTCACGCCTGAAACATGAGCTGAAAATCTGAAGTTTAACAGGGAGCTTATCGCTGTCAATTATTTTGTTTCTGAAAAGATTGCCTGCGGGCACTTCCCCGGTGGGAACAAGATAAAGATTATCTTCCGCGACTTTATAGAGATCGTCCTCAAACTTGGGAAGCTGGCCGGTTCCATACGCGCTGTTTCCCGAAACCAGAGCCGGCACCATGAGGGGGGTGAAACCGGCTTTGTCGTTCTCATCCAGAAAAAAATTGATGAGCGCCATTTCAAGCCTTGCCCCGTCGCCCTTAAGCAGCGGCCAGAAAGAAGCCGTTATTCCCGACGCCGTTTCAAAATCAACTATGTCCAGAAGCTTTATTATCTCCCAGTGAAGAGGGCCTCCCTGTTTCCCGGGTGAGCCGGCAGACCTGATCACTTTATTATTTTCCGCGTATCCGGACGGCACATCCTCATCCGGCAGATTCGGCACCGTGTCAATCAGCGGCTTGAATTCAGCGTCAATTTTTTTAAGAATTTCTTCCTGTTCCTTTCTTAAAATCTTGACTTCTTTTCCCTCTTCAGGAGATTTGACTTTTTTCTGCCGGGCTCTGAGCTCCTCGACTTCCTTGAGGCTCTCGCGTCTCTTTCCGTC
>SWCC01004897.1_pt1 | contig 32226 bp, 15 predicted proteins | sample 4692971 | NCBI WGS metagenome assembly SWCC01 (sample SAMN10267277, study PRJNA491770) | bioreactor metagenome | isolation source: DHS bioreactor inoculated with subseafloor sediment | place: Japan: off Shimokita Peninsula | collected 2006-08 | reverse complement strand
TATGGTAACTGGAGTAGAGGAATTAGACCAATTACCAACTGGATATGGATTGAGTCAAAATTATCCAAATCCATTTAACCCTAGTACACAAATTAAATTCCAATTGAATGGACAAGAAGATGTATCCTTGAAAATATACAACTTGCTAGGACAAGAAGTAGCTACATTGTTAAATGAAACAATGTCGGCTGGTGTATATGAAGTAAGTTTTGATGCATCACAATTATCAAGTGGAGTTTATATATATACTATCTCTGCTGGTGAGTTCTACAGTTCTAAAAAAATGACTCTTTTGAAATAATATTGTAGTCATATATTTTATTTGAAAAGTCCGGCGTGTTTTGCCGGACTTTTATTTGATTGATCACTCTAATATTTAGATTTATTTTTGTTCTAATTATTTGTAATATCTTTTATTCTTATATGTAAACTTTATTGGGGTTTACTTGTTTGTTAAACAAAAAAATATTAACAGTACTTTACTAATCATATTATTCATTTCTTTTTTTTCCGCGGTATCTTTTTCACAAGAGATTGATGAACAAATTCTGGGTCGAATAGGTGACAACATCCTATTTAAATCCGAATATGAAAACCGATTAAATTTTTCTCCACAAGAAGGAATACAGGATAAGAGTAGTTCAGAGGGCATTAAAAATCAGCTTTTATATACAATTCTTGCTGAAAAACTTTGGGCTAATTATGCACTTGAATCTGGATATGATAATCATATTTCTGTTGTTACAGCAAGAAATGTAACTGAGAAAATGTTTATAAGAGATGAATTTTATAGAAGAGAAATAAAAGATAAGATTGAAATATTTGATGATGAAATGCGAGATGCTGAAATAAAATACAATAATTTAGTTGAAATAATGATTTTTTATTCTGAGGAAGAGAAACCATTATTTGAATTAAGGAACATAATTACTAACAATCAAATTGTTAACCCAAGTTTAATAGAAATTGATTCAAACATTATTAATTCAAAAACAATAACTATTTCTTTTGGAGATTTACCTGAACGAGTTGAAGAAATTGTATCTAATCTTGATATTGGCGAATACTCTTCGCCAATTGAAATGGAATCAGTCTGGAATATATTTTATGTAAAAGACATAACTGAAAGAAGTTATAAAGATTTAGAAGACAGGGCAAAAAGTATAAAAAAAATAAGTAAGATTCTTAAACAAAGAAAGGAAAATAATATTTACGAAACTTTTCATAAAGACTTTTTCAAGAATAAGAGAGTTGATGCTGATGGAACACTTTTTAAATTGATTGCAAAGAATCTTAGCATAATTTTTAATGAAAAGTATCAAGCTGGAATATTTAATAATAATGATGAAGGTGAGAGTGTAATATTATTTGATAGTGAAGATGTTCGAACAATCGAAAAAAGAATAAGTGAGGATATTTTAAATAAACAATTTATAAGATTTAATGAAAATCCAATTGATGTAATTACTTTTTTGAGAGAAATAAGTTTTATTTCTTTTAGTGTTGAATCACCTGATTGCGAGGCGGTTAAAATTAAACTTAATAAAAAAGTTAAAGAGTATATTAAACATGAATTGTTGGCTAGAGCTGGAATTAAAAGTGGATTAAATTCGGCTACAGATGTGCAGAGATGGGTAAAAATATGGTATGAGAATTACTTATATCAAGCGATTAGGAATGATTATATTAAAAATAGATATAAGCAAAATTCTGACCTAACTAATTATGAAAATATTGAAAGCAACTATGAAACTCCATTAGATGTTGTTGATAAGAGTGGATTTCAAAAATTTGTTGATAAAACAATTGAATTAAGTGAGCGATATCCAATTGAAATAGATGATAAGTTATTTGCAAGTATTAATCAGGGTAATATCAATCTATTTGTTTTGAGAAATTTGGGTTTTGGTGGTACTATAGCTGCGGTTCCATCCTCTCCACCTTTTATGGATTGGTATTTGAAAAAACAAAAATTAAGTTTTGAGAACTTATAGAAAATTGTTTTAATATAACAATTATTTAATAATTTATTATTCATCGCTGTAAAAAATTTTTCAGGATGGAGGAAATATGACATATACTATAAAAATTTTTCTTGTGTTACTTCTCATGGCATCAAGTGTATTCGCGGGAACTACAGGAAAAATAGTTGGTCGGATTACAGATACCGACACAGGTGAAGCTCTTCCTTTTGTAAACGTAATAATTATGGGAACAAATCTTGGTGCTGCAACAGATATTGATGGCTATTATTCAATATTAAACGTTTCACCAGGGAATTATGATGTAAAAGCTTCAGCAATAGGCTACAATTCTGTAACAATGCAATCTGTAAAAGTATCAATTGACTTAACTACAGATGCAACTTTTCAACTAACATCTGCAAGTATTGATCTTGGTGAAGAAGTGGTTGTTATTGCAACAAAACCATTAATTCAGAAGGATTTAACATCATCAACAGCTATAGTTGGGGATGAACTTATTTCTGAACTTCCAGTTACAGATATTTCTGATGTTCTCAGTCTTCAATCTGGAATAGTAGTTTCTAGTGATGGTGGTTTACATCTTAGAGGTGGTAGAAGTGGTCAGGTTACTTATCAAATTGATGGTGTTCCGGTAACAGATTCATATGACGGAAGCACAATCGTTGATGTGAACTCCAGTGCAGTGCAGGAGTTACAAGTAATAAGTGGCGCTTTTAATGCAGAGTATGGTCAAGCCCTTTCTGGAGTTATTAATTTAGTTACCAAAGATGGCGGAAGTGAATTTCACGGAAGCTTTCAAACCTATATTGGTGATTATGTGTCAAATAATTCAGATGTATTTTGGGATATTGATGATATAAATCCTTTTGCTGTTCGCAACTTTGAGGGAAGTTTAAGTGGCCCAATTATTACAGATAAATTATACTTTTTTACAAATTTTAGATACTTGTACAACGATGGCTATATTTATGGAAAAAGAGTTTATCTCCCTACTGATTTTGCTGTTGAACTTGATGGCTCAGGCGGTGAATTTGCAATTATTCGCGATAATAATGGTTTTTTATTGAGAGATTTTGCTGATAGCCAAGATTCTGTAAATCATAAGTTTGTCTCAATGAATTGGAGTGAGAATTATTTTGGTCAGGGTAAATTAACCTATATGGCAATACCTGGATTAAAATTGTCATTTAATTTTTTATTTGATAAAAGAGACTACGAGGAATTTGATCGTGATAGTTATAATTTATTAACACCTGATAATAATTTGCATAAATTTGAGGAATCATACTCAAATATCTTTTCTATTAATCACGCAATATCTGCAAGTAGTTTCTATACGCTAAATCTGAGTTACTATTCTAAAGATTTTCATATGTATCTATTTGAGGATATTTATACTGGTAATCCTGATAATCCAACAGAATATGTAGATAACGATTTCCGACAACGTCCTGCGCATAATTTTGCTATTGGTGGAACCAACAATCAAAGGTTTGAAAGAAGTTCTGGAACTTTTAGTGCTAAATTAGATTGGGCAACTCAATTTAATAAAGAGATAAATGTTCAATTTGGTGGAGAGTTTAAGCGTAACGATCTTTATTTCCAGGATATATCTCTAGTCCCAATGACCGATGAAAGTGGGCAAAGATCATTCCCATACAATGTGATTATTCCACCATTAACTTCTTTGGATAATGATGAATACACGCATAATCCGATAGAAGGCGCGGCTTATGTACAGGCAAAATTTGAAGCTTTTAGCATAATTTTTAATGCTGGAGTCAGATTTGATGTTTTTAATCCTGATGGTCAATTTTTATCCGATCCAACTGACCCAAATATTGTAAATCCATTAAAACCTGATAACAGATTTAATGATAATAATGGGAACGGTGTTTTAGATACAGATCTTGGCGAGACTGTGAAAACTATAGCAGATAGAGAAAAATATTGGTATAAAGATGCGACTATAAAAACCCAGTTAAGCCCAAGACTAGGTCTTGCTTTTCCAATTTCCGATGCTGGTGTAATTCACTTTTCGTATGGTCACTTCTTCCAATTACCAAGATATCAATATCTTTATGAGAATCCAGAATTTGAGATCGCTGATGGTTCTGGTAATGTTGGTTTGATGGGTAATGCAGATCTCAGACCTCAAAAAACTGTAAAAGGTGAGATTGGTCTCCAACAACAATTAAGTGAAGATATGGCGATCGATTTCACAGTTTTCTTTGAAGATTTTCGAGATCTAAGTGGAACGCAAAATGCAGAAATTCTTGTATTTGGTGGTGACAAAACATATAGCAAATATCAAAACTCTGATTTTGGATTTTCTAGAGGTTTTATTCTCAAATTTACAAAAAGATTTGGCGGAGGTTTTGCAACCAACATAGATTATACTTTTTCTGAAACAAAAGGAAATGCTTCTAATCCTGCCGATGCTAGAAATGCTATAACAGGTGGTGCAATACCTGAAACATTTATTGCTCCTCTAGATTGGGATCAAACTCATACTCTTAATATTTCTGCCGTTTACTCAAAAATGAATGACTATGGTTTTTCAATTATAGGTAATTTTTATTCTGGTCAACCTTACACACCAGGTGTAAATAAAAATACAAGAGTAACTCAGAATGGTTTTCCTAGAAATAGCGATATTAAGCCTTCTCAATTTAAAATTGATATGAGAGTTTATAAGGACATTATGATTGATGATTTCAAAATAACTGTTTTTGCAAAAGTGTTTAATTTACTTGATTCTGAAAATCCTATAAATATCAACACTGATTCTGGGGATCCATATTTTAGTTTTACAAAGTTAGAAGCTGAAAAGATAAACCCTACACTGTACACTAATACTTTAGACGAATTTTACACTAACGCAAGTTTCTTTTCTGAACCTAGAAGAGTTGAACTTGGTGTATCATTTAATTTTTAATCCAGCTAGGAGTAACTAATATGAAATTTTGGAAAATATTTATTTCTCTTTTTGTACTCTTTCAGATTACAATGCAAGGGCAATATAGCGATCCAGCACTCCGTTCAATTGGTTATCATACGGGAAATAGAACTGGTATTTCTTATTATAATGATGGACAGATTGCCGGTTTTAGTGTCGGAATTGATATCAGAGGGGAATGGCCATTAGGCTCAGGTGAAAATTATATTGGTGATTGCATTCCATTAATTGGTGTTGAATTTGTTAACGACTTAAATGACACACTGAATTCTGTTGTAATCTCAAGGGGGCCTAGAAATGGGCAGTTCGATGAAAAACATCCCGTAAGCAATTATTTTTGGGGTTGGAATCCAACATCTGGATTTAGAAACCCAAATTACCAATCTGTTGCAATGAGCCACATTCCAGAATCTTGGCCAATTGAAGGATGGAACGATCCTATTGCAAATTTATGGAAGGATGAAAAAGGTAATACTCAGTGGTTTGGTTTCTTTGGTAGAGGCATTGCAAATGCTGATCAAGAATCATTTTTTGAAGCAGATGATCATTGGGATGATGAATTTAATTCGCACTTTCAACCCGATGCAAATGATCCTGGAAGGAATGGTATGGGATTAAGAATGCGGCAAAGAGGATTTCAATGGTCAAGCTTTCTTGCTGAAGATGCAATATTTTGGTTATATGATATAATTAATGATGGTACTCATACGTACAGAAAGGCAAATTTTGGGACAATTGTTGGTACATTGGCTGGTGGTGATGGAGATAGCCAGGATGACCTAGGAACATTTGTTGTAGAAGAATCCATTACTTATTCATTCGATGCAGATAATAGTGGTAATAAAGGTCAGGAAGTTGGATGGGTCGGGTATGCATTCCTGGAATCACCAGGAAATCCATTCGATGGAATTGATAATGATAATGATTCTCAGGGAGCCTCACCAAGATTTGTTGAGACAGATTTTGATGCAAAAGTTTATAATAGCGGTGATCAAATTGTTTTGATTAGTGAAAATGGTAATAATAGCTATGATAGAGAGATTTACACAATTAAGACAACAACAGATACTGTATATTCTTTAGGGAAGCAATTCGTTATTGTCCCCGGTGTTTCAAGTTTTCGAGAGGGTTTTATTGCTAAAACTGTTAGCGGAATTGCGATTCCAGATATAACTGCTAATGATGGTTTAGATAATGACCTTGATGGCTTGATAGATGAAAATGAAACAGTGCATTATCTAACTAGGATTAATAGAGGTGATTTAGCTGTAAGCTATATAGATTATATTTCTGGTGAGGGAACCAACGACCCGCTTATTGATGAAAAGAGGGATAATGATATTGATGAAGATGGTGATTGGAATCCAGAATTTGATGATTTAGGAGAAGATGGATTAGGCTCTGAAGACGATGGCTACCCTGGACCAGATATTGGCGAAGGTGATGGAGTTCCAACTCAGGGGGAACCCAATTTTGGGAAAACTGATCCAGATGAATCTGATCAAATAGGATTAACAGCATTTAACTTTTTTGAAAATAGCTCATCGCCTAACCTTAGTATTGATTCTCTAATTTGGGATAGAATGACACCTGGAAGGTTTGATATTATTCCGGCTCAACCTCAAGATGGCGATTTTTTATATGCCTCTGGCTATTTCCCATTATTTCCAAAATCTACTGAAAGGTTTTCCGTTTCGCTTTTATTTGGTGAAGACGAGAAAGATATTAACAATAATAAGGAGATTGTGCAAAAAATATATAATTCTGGTTATGTATTCCCACAAGCTCCCAAAAAACCAGAACTAACTCTTTCTCAAAAGGATGGAAATGTAGTTTTGTACTGGGAGGGCGAACCTTCAGAAAATACTAGAGATTTTGTAAGTAAAGAAAAAGACTTTCAAGGGTATAAAATATTTAGATCAACTGATGCTAATTTTAGAGACAATAGAACAATAACAAATGCAGTTGGCGTATTATCATTTGATAAACCTTTGGCTCAATTTGATTTGGTGGATTCTCATAGTGGATTCTTTTTTCCAAGTCCAGATCTTTTGGAAGCTTTTGGTGGTATTACTTATTTCTTAGGCGAAAATATTAATGGCCTAGATACTGATGAAGGCATAACTAACCTATATATTGACTCTACTGTTGTTCCTGGACAAACATATTATTATGCTGTAACTGCATTTGATAGAGGTGATGAAGCCTTCGAAGTTTTTCCTGAAGAAAATTCTAAATTTATTTTTAGATCTAACACAGGCGAAATCATTACCGATGTAAATACTGGTTTTATTACTCCAGGGAGGAGACCTGCGGGTTACGTTTCTGCAGATGCTTCGGAAATGACAAAATCAGATAATTTTATTGGCTCTGGTAGTGGATTTGTTGAAGTTATTGATGATACTGCAATTAGGGATGGATTTAAATACAAAGTGATATTTGAGGATACATCTGCAATTAATATTACTTCCAATTGGTCATTAGTTGATTTGCAAACACCAGATACAGTTTTCTTTCCTCTAAATAATGAGACAATTATTGTTAATCCTGAAGAAACTATAAATTTTTCAGATAATATTGATTCCGTACTTGTAAATAGTGATCCTGTAATCATAACTACTCCAGGTACGTATACGGCTGATTTTGACACTTTGATAGATAGGTACACAAATTTTAGAGGTTCTACACCAGTCAGACACGGCTTTAGGGTTCAATTATTAAATGATGCTATTACCGTTGATTCGGCACATACGGGTTTTAATGCAACAGTTGATACACTTTTGCCATCATTTGATATAAAAGTATTTCAATCAAATAATAGAGATGGAATAGGTTTCCCTGGAGATTATAAGATAGAATTTTTTCCAAATAATGTTGGACAATCAGTTCCAGACACGTTATTTCCACCAATTCCTTCTAACATAGTTCCGGCACGTGATATAGCATTTAATGTAACTAATCTTACTACTGGAGAGGAAGTTGATGTTGTCCATAATGTTATTTCAACTGTTACAAGCATAACATATAATATGTGGTTTAAGGAAAATATTGACGGTAAATATTGGAGAACCTGGTGGGTGATTTTTAGATATAGTGAGCCCGGAGTATTATTACCAACAGAAGGTGAGTTTTTGTTGAGTGTATTTAAGCAGTTTAATAGCAGTGATAATTTTACATTTACAATGACTGGTGCTGCCCTTGATAATGATCTTGCAAAAAGTAACCTTGATACAATAAGAGTTGTTCCCAATCCATATGTTGTAACTCATTCAGCAGAGCAGAGTCTATTGAGTACACAAACTAGTGGAAGAGGAGAAAGAGAAATTAGATTTACCTATGTCCCTCCAGGATCAAAAATATCAATTTTTACAGTTCGTGGAGAATTGATAAAAACACTATATCAAAATGATCTATTTAAAGGAGATGTTTTCTGGAATTTAAGAACTGAAGAGAATCTTGATGTTGCTTTTGGAGTTTATGTATATGTAGTTGAAGCTCCGAATATTGGCAGTAAAATTGACAAGTTTGCTCTCATCAAATAGTGGAGATAGAAAAGATGAAAAAAATTATTCTCGTATATTTATTCAGTTTTGGATGCCTCTTTGCCCAATCTAAGGTTGGTTCTACTGCGGCACCATTTCTAAATGTAGCTATTGGAGCTAGACCTATTTCAATGGGTGGTGCTTTTTCTGCTACGGCTAATGATGTGAGCGCACTTTATTGGAACCCAGCAGGTGTATCCAGGATTGAAGGTAATGAGGCATTGTTTTCTTATTCAAATTGGTTTGCCGATATTAGCTATAATTGGTCTGGTGCAGCCATTAATATGGGCGATATGGGAACATTAGGTTTAAGTGTTACATATCTTGATTATGGTGAAATGGAAGTTACAACGCTATCTGAACCAGATGGAACAGGACAGATGTTTGATGCCACAGATTTAGCTATGGCTTTATCATATGCTTACAATTTGACGGATAGATTTTCTGTGGGTGGATCAGCCAAATATGTTCAGCAGAGAATTTGGAATTCTTCTGCTTCTACTGTAGCGTTTGATCTCGGAGTTCTTTATTATTCAGATATTATGGGTATAAGAATTGGTGCTTCAATATCTAATTTTGGAAATGAGATAAGTTTAAGTGGGAAAGATCTTCTCGTTCAACATGATATTGATCAACAAATCGATGGAAATAATGATGAAATTCTTGCTACATTAAATACTGATGGATACCCACTTCCGTTATTATTCAGAATTGGTTTAGCTGCCGATCTAATTAATATTGAAGATCATATTTTTACAATTGGCATTGATGCTCTTCACCCAAATGATAATGACGAATCCTTAAATGTAGGTGCGGAATATGTACTCTATGATTTGCTAGCATTAAGAGGAGGATACAAATCACTTTTCCTAGATAATTCTGAAGAGGGATTAACTTTTGGTATTGGTATTAAGTATACATTTGCACCAGGATTAGGTTTCTATTTTGATTATGCGTACCAAGATTTTGGTATTCTTGATAATACTCAGCATTTTGCACTTGGACTAAGATTCTAATTAATTAAAGATCTAAATTTTTAATGCAGCCGGCAAATTATGCCGGCTTTTTTATTTTCCGTGAAAGATCATTATAGATTTGTTTTGCCTTTGGATAAGCTGAATCTAATTTGAGGCATTCTTGAATTGTTTTGTAGGCCTTTTCATTTTCCATACTCTTTAGATATGCAATTGTAAGATTAAAAAAAACTTGTGCATCGTAGGGATTTACTTTTATACTTTCCTTAAGATATTTTACAGCATCATTAATATTGTCGTTAAATAGATTAATATTACCAAGCCACTTTGTTGAATAATCATCGGGATCAATATTATAACGTCGTGATAAAAATGATTCTGCTTCATCAAAGTATTTCCTCGAAATAAGTTCCTGCGCTGCAAAATTATAGTATTCGAGTTTATATGGATATTGTGATACTAAAACATTAATTTCTTCTACAAACTTAGTCAATTGATTATTTGACAAGTAAAATTTGTAAGCTTCTTGGTGAGCAATTTCCCAATTTAAATTCTCTTTAACCATTCTTAAAGCCAAACTCTCAATTTTGGATTTAAAACCATTTTTATTGAATAAATCTGATTTTTTTTCTTTTGTAAATGGCCAATCATTCAATAGCCCAAGTATTCGAAAGTGAGAAGCAATCGAATCCAGGTCTGAAAAAGCAAACTCTTTCCTTACAATAAAATCATGTTCTTCTTCTAAAAGTATAGTTTTACTTGATGGCAGAAAATTATTAAGAATAATTTCATTATAAAATAATTTTCCTATTAAATGATGTCCGTTTAATGTTGGATGCAGGTGATCGACAAACAAATTATTTCCTACAATTCCATTTGGACTAATTTTGTTAAATACTTCTTCAATATCAACTATAGAACATTCATACTTTCTTGCATGTTCTTTTATGATTTTATTAATTCTTGAAGGTGCTCTGAATCTTAATCCATCATAATCTCTTGCATTCTTTAGAAGTAAATTGGCTTTTTCATAATTAGTAAGGGAAATATTATATAATGCATCGTTGTAGTATTTTATTGCAGATAAACTATCAATCTCATTAAATGAAATAAAAGGTTTTTGATCAAGCAGATTACTTGCTAAAGTCCCAATTGTGGTCGGAATTCCTTCCTGTTTCAAAGAAGAAAGTATCTTTGCAAGATTATTATCAAATTGCTCAACTCCACTCTGATATAAAGACGAATTTAATTTAATGGCCTTTTCAGAAGCCATTCTAGCCATCAGAGTATTACCTACAGAATTTCCCTTGCCTGAAGCAATATTCTCAAACAAACTAGTTATAACACTTTTTAATAATTGAGTAGTCTTAAATTTATTTAGAAATAGGAATAGTCTAATTAGTTCTTGCGAATTCCCAATTGATTCTGTTGAACCTACCCCTAGTGCTCCGTAAAATTCATTATGTCCGGCATAAATAATTACCAAATCTGGATTTTGATCTATAACTTCCGGAAGTAAATCAAGTATCGTATAACTGTTGATTGCTGTTATACCTAAATTAATAACCTCAATTTCGTTTTCCGGATGACTTAAAATTAATCTATCTCTTAAGTACCTTGCAAAACTTCCATTTGGTTGATATGGAAATCCAGCTGTTGAGCTTCCACCAAATACAAAAACGCGAAATGAATTACTCTTCTTGTCTTTATCAAATGAATCGTGATTCGAATGTGGGTAGTCTTTAATATTTGAAAAATATCTTGCCCCAATATCTGGATTTAGGATTAATTTATTATCTGTTATCTCAACCCATTGCCTAAGATCCTTACCATAATTTAATACTTGAAGTACTATTTCTAAAAGTATTATAATAATAATAGGAATTGAAATTAATATAGCATAAAACCACTTTGGTGTTTTTTTCTTTGCCATCAATTCAAACTATTTAGATTTTAGAATTTTTTCTAGCTTTGCTTTTAGTATGTTGGCATTTTTATAATTTGGTGATATTTTTAAGCAATCCACAACATACTGATATGCAAATTGAAAATTCTTTTGTTGATAGTAAATCCCAGCAAGATTAAACAATACTTGCGAGTCTTGTGCATAAAATTTCTTACTTTGTCTAAGGTAACTCTCTGCATTGTCTAACTCACCATTAGACATGTTCATTATTCCTAACCACTTTGTATTGAATGAATCCGGTTCTAGATCATAACTTGCTTTAAGAAGTTTTCCAACAAATTGATATTTTTGTTCTTTAATTAGCAAATTAATTTTCTCGTTAAGATTTTTCTTTTCAGTTGGAAACTCTTCAATCATCGCTAATAGCTCTTTAACATATAAATCAAGATCATCGTTTTTAAAATAATGGTTGGCCAATATTAATCTTGCTTCAATTCTTGAGCTTTTTCCGTCAAGCACATTTTTTGCAACATTACTCTCAAATGTATTAACTTTTATAAGTTTTTTTCTATCTATTTTATTTTTAGAATTTATAAAGGGCCAATCATTTTTAAGAATTTTAACTCTGTAGTCAGCAATAATTGAGTCATATTTGGTGAAGTTATAATTTGCTTTGACAATACTATCAATTTTTATATCATTTATGAAATTATCTATTGGGAGGGAATACTGCCCCACAAGAATTTTATCAAAAAATGATTTCCCAATTAATTGATACCCTTCTAAATTTGGATGAAGATGATCAACTGTCAACTCATCTCCAATAATTCCGTTTTTGCTTTTTGAATTTATTATTGAGTCAAGATCTACTAACTTATTATTAAATTCTTGGGCTAATGATTTTATGATCTTATTAAATTTTTCTGGAGCTCTAAATCTTAATCCATCCAAATCTTTTGCTAATCTAAAAAGTGAATCGGCATCAGAAAAATTACCACCATTATATTTTTCATTGGCTACATTGTAAATATATTTAGCAGATTCATTATCCTTATCCTCAATTGAATTGAAGGGTTTCAAATCCTTTAAATTTGATACCAGTGTTCCAATAATTACTGGAACTCTATTGTCTTTACACAGAGAGAGAATATCGCGTAAGTTCCCTTCAAATTGATTAACTCCGTTATTAAATATCTCGGAATTAAATGCAATAAGTTTTTCGTCGGCAATCTTAGACATTAGAGTGCCGTCGGAAGAATTTATTTCACTATTGGTAAATGTTTTGATGTAACCAATTATATTCTCAATAAGCTGATATAGCTTTATTTCCTTTAGGTCTAAAACTAGATTAGTTATAAATCTTGAATTACCAATTGTCTGACTTGATCCAACACCTAAAGCCCCATAGTATTCGTTGTGCCCTAAATAAATTAAAATTAGATCAGGTTTTTTTTCTAAAACACCTGGCAATAAATCTAAAATTGTGTATGAGTTTATTGCTGCCATACTGATGTTTGCAACTTCAAATTTTTTTGTCGGAAGTGCATATTGAAAACCTTTTCTAATATATTTTGTGAATGACCCTGAGTTTTGATATGGATAACCAGCACCGGAACTTGCACCAAGTGTAATAATTCGAAATGAGTTGGAAGGTTTGTTTTTAAGCAAAAATGATTCAGTTGAAAATGGGATGTTATTTATCCCACTAAAATATTTATTTGCTATATCCGGATGTAAAATTTCATATTTGTCATTCAGACTTGTCCACTCTTTGTAGCTTTGTCCATAGTCAAATATTCTTAACGAAATTTCTAATACAAGTAATAAAACTATAGGGAGAATAGTAAGAACAATATAAAACCAATATGGCGATTTATTTTGAGGAGTTGAGTTGAGGAAACCCTCAACTTCTTTAATGTCTAAATGTAATTTTTTTGCTATTATTTTGGCCGAATTATTCTTTCTTTTTTTCTGTATAATATTTTTGTGATTATTGTTTAACATCAATAAATATAGGGTTAATCTCAGTTTTTATAATTAGAAAGATATACTATTTGGCATTGATTTTCATTAAATTTATGAAGTAATTTCAAGTTAATATTTAGGAGAAATTCAATGAGTTATTTAAAAATAATTCTAGTGTTTATTACCCTTTCATTATCACAATTATTTTCTCAAACCGTCCCAATTACTCTTCATTATAAACCAGTTATAGATGATTTTACAACACTTCGACTTGTTGGTGATTTTAATGGATGGAATACTAATGATCCAAATATGGTTATGACTGATGCTGATGCAGATGGAGTTTTTGAGATTACCCATGAATTTGCTATGGGAGTTGAACACATGTATAAGTTTGTGTTTGATGCTAATTGGTCTTTTGCCTGGAATGATCCGGATAACCCTGATATCAAATTAACTGATAATAACAATTCAATATTAATCCCTACTGATCCACACATTACTTACTTACTTCCTCGAGGGGTAAATACATCTGGTAATATGTATGTTGACACGACTATTGCCGGAGAACCAATTAGAGCAATATTTGCTCACACTGCTGCTAACCCACTTGATTTGAATTCACTCGTAGTAACAATTGATGGAATTGCTGTTGAGAATCCATCTCAATATTATATTGAAGCAAAGAAAGAATTTTATTATGAACCGTCGATTCCATTGAGTGAAGGAGAACATACAGTTGTTGTCTCAATTACTTCATCAGGAGGAACTGTAACAAAAACTTCGGTATTTAATAGAATTCCAGGACTCGTGATTTATAAGGTTCCTGTAGATTTTTACTATGATGAAAATAATACTGGTCCAACAGTTCTTCAAAATATTAACTCGGTTTCACTTGTAGGAGATTTTAACAATTGGAACAATACGTTTGATCCTATGCAGGATTCTGATGGTGATGGTTTATGGCAAGCAACAACTTATTTAGAAAAGGGAGATTACGAATATCAATTCCAACTAAATAAATCTCTTTGGTTAAATGATCCGGATGAAACAAAATTTAGTTCCGTCAGTGACAATAATGTTTTTACTGTAGTAATAGACTCCATTCCTTCCATTAAACTTATTTCTCCAAACGAGAGTAGTGTTTTTGAAGTAGAAGGAAGTGAATTTGTCTTTACTGCATTGTTAAGGGCGGGCGTTAAATCTAGTGGAATTGATGAAAGCTCCATCTTAGTTAAACTTGATGATTCTTCAATTCCTTCTTCTTTTGATTCAGAAAATAGTCTTGTAACTTCGAATGTTACACTTAATGGAGATGGAAATCATTTGGTTTCTATATCTTTTACAAATAATGATGGATTATCTTCAACAGAGAATTATACTTATGGACTTTATACCGGTGAAACTGGATACTATTATGCTGATGCTTTAAATGATGAGCCATATTCTTATCCTACTGGGGTTGCAGATGGAAGTGCGGATATTATCTCCATGATCATTGATGAGGTCCCAACTCATGATTCATTGAAATTTAATATAGCTGTTGAAGATATTACAAATCGTACTAGGATTGGGTTACTTATTACAAATCCAGTTTCACAAAACATTGATGATCCTCTTTCATTAGATATCCAAACTGAAGATTGGCTGAGCAAGGGAGTATTTATTCCTATTGGAGCTCCTGGCAACACTCATGAAAATCAAGAAAAGGAAAATAAGTTTTGGTTAAGTATTGATTCTCTTGACTCTTATGGTGAACAATTAATTGTTAATTCAAATGCGATAGATTCAGACGAATTTGAGTTTGCCATTAGTCTGGCATATCTTGATAGCTTACTCGGTAGCTGGACTCGTGAACGTAACTTTTATTTATTCTCTTATATTGCAAGTGATGATATGAGTGGTGATGGATTTGAGGTGACTGCTGCCGAAGGTGGTAGTGATGATTTAGAGGATCCGGACATTTATGATTCAGCATTTTTTAGAAGTGGATTTTGGCAGAGCAGAGTTCTTGCGAATTTTATTCCTTCCGGCGAAAAAAATGGACCAAGATTGGTATCCCTAAGTGGTCAAAAACGAGGTAGTAAATTATTTAACGCTGCAGATATTTCAGATAGTTTAGCAACGTATGGTCCGGCAATAACATTTTTAACTCCTTCAGTTACATTTTGGTATTCTGATATAACAGTCAAAGGAACTCTTAGTGATCCAGATATCTCAACTCTTACATTCTCCTATAACGGTGTTGAGACCACAGAAAATGTTGTAAACTCTGAATTTAATATCCCAATTATTCTTGAAGAAGGTGAAAATATTATTTTCGTTAAAGCAGTAGATAACAAAGGATTTGAATCAACGTCAAAAAATCTAATACTTAATTATGAAAAAAATAGTGATCCTAAAGTAACTATCGTAGGATCAGCCGATGGTAGATCTATTACCTTAACAGCAGAAGCTTCGTCGCCTGATTCATTGAGTGTTTCATATTACTGGACTGATGATGATGACAAAAATCCCGCAAATATTATCAACGTTAAATTAACCCAAACGATTAGTTTTACTCTTCCACAAGTAGACGGTGAATATTACTTTAATGTTCGTGCGAGAGATGCTGAAGGTCGATTTGTATATGCTAGGAAATTAATATTTGCTAAGGGAGATTCGATTTTTTTTTCCTCCAATAATGATCATGCTTCTTGGATTGATGATGCAATATTTTATGAAATTTATCCCAGATCATATAGCTCAACAGCTGACTTCCAAGGTATTCAAGATAAAATACCAGATATGCTTGATTTGGGAATTAATGCTGTCTGGTTAATGCCAATGTATACAGGTCCTACTGAACATGGCTATGAAATTACTGACTATTTTGGTTTTGAGGAGGACTTTGGTAGTGAGGAGGATTTTAGAAGCTTAGTTGATGCAATGCACGAAGCTGGAATAAAAGTTATTCTTGATTTTGTTGTTAACCATACTTCAATCCAACATCCTTTTATGCAAAATGTATTAGAATATGGCGAGAACTCTCCATGGGCTGATTGGTATATTTGGGAGGGTGAGCCCGGCAATTCCAATTATGAATTCTTTTTTGATTGGGCAAGTCTTCCGAACTTAAATCACAATAACAAGGATGTACGCGACTATTTTATAAAAGCTGCAATGTATTGGGTACAGGAATTTGACATCGATGGATACAGATGTGATGTTGCATGGGGAGTTGAAGAAAGGAATACAGATTTTTGGCAGGAATGGCGTGCAGCATTAAAAAATATAAAACCTGAACTTTTCTTAGAGGCAGAAGCTTCTTCATCTCAACCTATCTATTACGAGAATAGATTTGATTCAGCAAATGACTGGGACTTGAGAACTAAAATATTGAATGTTTCTAAAGGTACTCAAGCAATAAGTGTTCTGGATGATGAACTAATGAAAAATTATCCTAATTATGCCCGCCCATTTAGATTTGTAGAAAACCATGATGAGGTTAGAGTCGCATCTTCACAGGGTACACAAAGATCAAAATTAATGCATACAATTTTAATGACAGCCAAAGGTGTTCCACTTATCTATTCAGGCGGGGAAGTTGGTGAATTAACCAATAGGGGAGTGATCAATTGGAGTGATCCGGATAACTTAAGACCATATTTTAAATCTTTGGTTAACTTACGAAAGAAATATTTAACCAATCCAAGTCTTGAAAGAATAGTTACATCACTTCCTTCGGATGTTTATGCTTATAATTCAATCTCTGAAAACAATAACATTTTAACAATTGCTAACTTTAGATCAGAGAATAAAAGTTCATCAATTTTAGCGGGTGATCTACCTGTAAGTACTAAATATCTTACTAATTTGATTGATGGTTCAGTTATTGATGTTCAATCTGTTGGTGGGTCAATAGATATTGATCTTGAGGCATATCAGGCAAAAGTCTTTTATTTGGGTGAAGTACCTGTAAGTGTAGCTCAAGAAGATGTTGAGAATCTGATTATCGATGAATTTAAGCTAAATCAAAACTACCCAAATCCATTTAATCCAAGTACAAGAATTAGTTTTCAAATTCCAAATTCTGAATTTGTTACTTTGAAAATTTATGACATTTTGGGGAGAGAAGTTAAAACACTAGTCAATGAAGAAATGGAAAAAGGTAAATATGATTATGATTTCAATGCTTCTGCATTTTCTAGTGGGATTTATTTTTATAGATTAAAAGCAGGTAGTTTTGTAGATACAAAAAAAATAATATTGATGAAATAAATAAATGATCGGATTAGGTTATATGTTAAAAAAAATATTAGTAATAGCCACTTTCATAATAACAGTATTAACTAATAATACTCTCTATTCCCAATATGAGGTTAAGAGTAAATACTTACTAAATCCCGAACTTAATTTCGGTTATGTAGATAGTTGTGCACAATTTTGGCTGAATAGTTATGATGAATCAAATGGTGGATTTTTTACTAATGTGGATAGAACTGGTGATGTAAATGGATCAAATAAAAATATGTTGACTCAATCGCGTGATGCCTATGGAATGGTAAGAGCATTTATGTTAACAGGTAATGAAAGTTATTTAGCAAAAGCAAAAGGCGCATTAGAGTTTATGTATAATACAGCTTGGGATAATGTTTATGGCGGGTGGTTTGGACAAGTGGATAATAACGGGACTCCTTTTAATGTAGGTGATAATAAAACCGCATTTAATCAACATTATGCACTTCTCGGAATTCTAGCTTACTATGAGGCTACTGGAGATACCACAACTTGGAACTGGTTCGAAAAAGGCTTTCTAAAAAACAACAATGATCTTTGGGATGATGATGATGAACTCTATGGATACTATGACAATGTTACCTATAACTGGTACACTAAGAATGGGAAAAGTTTTAACGCTACAGTTGATGCAGTCACTACTCATTTACTCAATGCGTATTTGTTAACCGAAGAAGATGTTTACCGAAAAAAATTAATAGCAATCGCAGATAATATTGTTAGTCGGCTAACTTCTACAATTGATAATTATGAAATCGGGTTCGTAGAAAAATTTAATAGTGATTGGAGTTGGGATGATAATACTGCAAACGATAATACTCGAACAATTATGGGACATGTGCTAAAAGCTGGCTGGGTTTTAGGTAGAATACATCAAGTAATTCCTAATGAAATCTACATTGAGGCCGCAGAAAAGTTGGTAATGAATGTCTATGAGAAAGGATATGATCACATTCATGGAGCACCATTTAAAGACTATGATAGAGTAACAGGACAAATGTACTTTTATGGTCAAGATACAGCAAAGGCTTGGTGGCAAGTTGAACAAGCAATTGTGGCAGGTCTTGAATTATATGATATTACAAATGATGATACATATTTAAAGATGGCTGATGAATCGCTAGATTTTTTCATGAGACATTTTGTTGATCATACCTATGGTGATATTTATGCTGATTTATTTAGTGATGGCTCTCTCATTCCATCATGGGGAACTCAGAAAGGTAATGATTGGAAAGCAGCATATCATTCCATCGAAACTGGTTATTACGCATATATTTATGGCAACATATTCTATAATAATAATCCTATAGAGTTATATTATAAAATTGATCCTGTTAATTATGCTAGAGAAATTAAATTAGCTCCTTTGGCTGTGAATACTAACCTACGAATAAAACATGTAGAATTAGAGAATGTGCAATATTCTAAATATGCTGCAGATGAAAGTAAATTATATGTTGATGCTGATTTGGGTGGAAAATTTAAAGTAACATTTGAGTCAATTATTCCGGTTGCAGTTAATGATTCAGAATCCTTAATCTTAAATTATGAACTTAGTCAAAATTACCCTAATCCATTTAATCCATCAACTTCAATAGAATTCACCATCCCATGTGAAAGTTATGTTACGCTAAAAGTCTATGATGTTCAAGGTCAGGAAATATCAAGTTTGATAAATGAAAATCTACAATCTGGCAGATTTAAGAAAACATTTGATGCAAGTGACTTAGCAAGTGGAATGTATTTTTATGTACTAAGTTCTAGCGATATAAGTATTAGTAAAAAAATGATAATTCTTAAATAGTTATGCTGAACTCTGGGAATTTTAAAGAGTTAGAAAGAATAGTTTCAAATGCCAATTGTATTTTTTTCTACTAGGCGGTCTTATCGTTTTCACACAAGAATCTAAACAATATTTAAAGAAAGAATTATTTTAATATTGCTATTTCATAGGGATTAAGCTTTAGCTTAATCTTCGTATCACTTTCTGATATTGTATCTTCAGTGAGTAAGTTTGTCATATTTTTATCTATATCTTTCAGCTCAATTTCTTTTGGCTGATTATTTCTATTTGTAACAACATAAATAGAATTATTTTCTAATTCTCTTCTATATATAAGAATATCATCTTCATTACTATTAATAAAGGTTAGTGCTCCTCTTCTTAATTCAATATTAGTGTTTCTTATAGAAATCATTAATTTGTACCAGTTGAAGAGTGTTGAATTAAAACCAACGTCATCTTTAGGTCTTTCTAGCCCAAATGGATGAGTGGTTTCTGTTTCATAATCTTTTTCTGCCCATACCATTGGTTTTCTGCAGTCAGGATCATCACCACCCCACATTCCTGCTTCATCACCATAATAAATCATAGGTGCACCAGGCATAGTCATTTGTATCCCTACTATTAGTCTTTGCTTCATACGTTCGATTTCATTTGGCTTTCTAACCATGAATGTTTTTCTCTGACCTGGATTACCATTATGATCATACCAATTGTCGGGATTAACAATTAAAGAAGCTAGTCTTTCAGTGTCATGACTTCCAAGTAGGTTCATCATAACTGATAAATTTTCAAAATTATAATCTTTACTAATATTATTGATCGTATCAATAAATGATTGTGAAGATATTTGATTTTCTTGGTCACTCACAAAGTGTTTAACTGCTCGGGTAAATCTGTAATTCATTACAGCGTCAAATTGATCCCCCTGCAGCCATGGAGAAGCATTCATCATCTTATTAATGTTCCAATCGTCCCACCAAATCTCACCACTAATATAAGCGTTGGGATTAATCTCTTTTACCCATCCTCTAAATTTTCTCCAGAAATTATGCTGAACCATTTCTGCTACATCTAATCTCCATCCATCAATTCCATCAGAAGGATCTCCATCATTATTCGGATCCATCCACCTTTTAACTACTGAATGAACTTGGTCCGCTGCTGCATCAATCAATCCGTTCTCATCTTCTTTGATTTCTGGTAAGTCTTTTATACCGTACCATCCCTCATAGTCAAATTCATTCTCTGGTGTTTTAGGGTCATCGTAGGAATTGATAGTAAACCATTCTTTATAGGAGGATTTTTCTTGGTTTTTAATTATATCCTTAAAAGCCCAAAATGTATTACCAACATGATTGAATACTCCATCAAGAATAACTCTTATGTTTCTTTTGTGGGCTTTATCTATTAGGCTTAAAAATAAGCTATCGGCCGTTGTCCACTTCCAGGTGATTGGATCAGAGTTGATTTCTTGGTCCCATATTTCTTTATCTTTTTCAGGATCAGGCCCAAAGTTGTTATCTACATGATGATAATACGTCGCATCATATTTGTGAAGTGAGGGTGATTCAAAAACTGGATTAAAATAAATTGCATTTATTCCCAAGTCTTGTAAATAATCTAGTTTATCAATTACTCCTTGAAGGTCGCCACCATATCTTCTTAATCCAGCATTCCAGTAAAAATCATGACCATTATTTTCCCAAGGTTGAGTTTTATACCAATCAGAGGTCCACGGATGTATTTGCCACCCATCTGGAACTTCATGTGGCCATCCTTCAATTATATCTTGTGGTGTTGGGTCATTAGATTGATCACCATTATTAAACCTCTCGGGGAAAATTTGATACCAAACAGCATCCTTAGCCCAATCCGGAACACGATTTATATTTTTATTTGGAGAACAACTGCTCAAGAAAATCATTAGAAATATCAGGAGGGAACTTGGTTCTTTTGTCATTTAAATTCCGTAAAAATAAAAGTTAAATGGAAGCCTAAAATTACATAAATTGGTCAACAATATTTTAATTCACTTGGGCTTCACAGGAATATTATTCATTTGGACTGGAACTATTGGCTACTCTTAATAATATGTCATTGTGTATTGAGAAACCTAATGTGGTAGACTTCAGCAGACTGAAGATTCATTTAGAATGTCTTCCCAGAATGAAAAGATTAGGTCGATTACTCAATCTAATCCAAATATTCAATTTTCATAGAATAATTCCATTTATCAAAGTAAAGATTACCTCCAGCCCATTCTACTTCACCACGTTGAAAATCTACTGTCTCACTTCTTGAGTGTTCCTTTGGCGGAGAAAATTCAGTACTAAAGTCATCGTTTACAATAAACCTATATTGATCCATTCCCCCTAAATAAAAGAATTTCACTTTTTCATTTTCCGCATCAATAATTCCAAAAGATTGATCAACCGGCACCCAACCATATCCTTCAAAATAGACCTCACACCAATCATGCAAATTTTTCTCTCCAGGATGCAACATCCAACCACTTTGCCATTTAGTTGGAATACCATTATATCTAGCAAGAGTCATAAATAGAAGTGTTTTTATTCCACAATCACCGTGCATATTTGTAATACAATAGTCAGATATGTTTAAGATAGTTGAGTATTCTCGAGCTCCTGCCCAAGGTATATTATTGCTTATCCATGTAAATATCTTTTTCGCAATTTGATATGAGTTGTTCTCATTCCCGATAATCTCAGCGGATAGCGTTTTGATTTTATCTGTAAATACAATATGGGGAAGTCTTTCGCTCGTATGTTTTTTATAAACCTCAGAGTTTTTGAAGTATGGTTTAATGAGTTCAGGTTTTACATTAAAATAAACTGATTTATTTGAAAGAATTAACTCATACTCAAAAATAGTAGGCTGATCTTTTATTGCAGTTTTTTCAATATATACTGAACGCTGTAGACAAGAGTCATTAGCGATCTTGTAATTCCCGTTTGTTGAAAATTCAAGAAGTTCTTGTCTCTCATGTCCTTCTTTCGGGTAAGGTAACCAGCACCTAATTCTTTCTCCTTCAGGTACAACGTTCGATTTTACTGAAAGTTTGTAGTTTAATTTTATTCTATTTGGTAGGCCATAAATACTTTCACTGCTATCAATTTCAGATTCTATTTGAGGAACCAAATTTTCTAATAAAAGACGTAAATTATCTTTGCTTTTTCCAGCAATCAATTCTTTTCTAAGTTTTGCTTCTTCATTTATTCTAAACAGATTGGTATGACTCCTGTAAAAATAATACTTCGTACCATCAATTATTTTATATTCCAGTGAACCATCAGCCTCCCATTTATGAAGCCAATTCTCATCGGCATTAGGAATATATTTCCTAACGTATTCTAATACCTCATCTTTGCTAAGTGTAAAATCTTTTTTTATCCTTTCATGTCTTTCAATTTCAAAGAGAAGGAGGTCTTTTTCTTTTTCACCAATAATATTTTGTTCAATAATGTTGTTAATCATTTCTTTAGCAATTAAAAAATTGCCTTTATTAATCTCAATGTTCAGATTTGAATATTTTGTTTGTGCCATAATTAACGAACTAAATAATGTTATTGTAATAAGTATTTTCTTCATTGTGTTTTGATAATATCTATTTTAAATATTTTAAAATTGCTGCCATTATTGAATTCCTCTCTTCATCAGACTTTATTGTCTCAAAAGGAAAACCAAAAGATATTACTGAATAATCACCTTTATAACCAACTGCTGCGCTATAATGATTTTCTGAATATCTTAAAAGTGTGTTACTATTATTAATTGGCTTTATTGCATCAGGAGCTTCAGCATTGTAAATCGAATCATTCATTTCAGTAGTAAAACTAAAGGCATAGCTTTTGGGTAGTAGACTTTCTGAGACGCTAAATATTTTACCATTTTTAACTGCATGGTCTGATGATAAAACATATCTTAATTTGTTAGTGGCAAAATTAACTTTAGTAGTATCAAGTTTATCATTTAAGAAAATATCACTTCCAATATAGGAACCTGAAATAAATAAGTTTCCGCCATTATCCAGAAAACTTGAAATATTGGTAATTAATTTATCGTTAAATACTTCGAACTGAAGACCGTTCAAACTATCCCCAAAAGGCTTTGTCCATTTAGTAGTTTTCTCTTCACCCATTATTAAATCAACCATTTCAAAATTATTCATACTGATTTGATTATCTGTTACTGATTCATCGCTTACAGAAATGAAAGAATATCCGCTATTTTTTATAGCTTTCCCATGAATATAAGGATAGTTAAATGTATTACCCGCCACAATATTGGTTTCATAGTTTGCATAACTGGAACCATGTCCGGGGATATCATCAGTCTTCCACCTGGAGCCAGTATTGAAAGCATGCTGCTCCCCAGTAAACCCTATGTCATATTTGTCTGGCACACCTTGATCTTGATCATTTAAGAATCCTGAAAATTCAGTTGTTACTATATCAGCCGGCGGCGAAATCCTATCAAAACCATTTATAATCAATACTGTTGGATTTGCATTATCTACAAAAGAACAAGAAAGGATTTCTGAAGGGAAACTTTCACCACCATCATTTAATGCTGTTACTTTAAAATTATAAATTTGCTCATATTTAAGATTGTGAATTTCTAATGAATTTTTCTTTGTTTCGATACCATTATCGAATCCGCTATCATCAATACTTTGATAAACCAAATAACTTTTGGAAAGGGCCGTTTTCTCAAGTGTGTCAGTTTGATTTTCCCAACTAAGTCGAACTGATCTAGGTCCAATTTTCTCAATAGCAAAATGAGTTACCGGAAGTGGTTGTACAATATATTCAAAACCATGTTGTATTGATAAAAACTTCAGAACAGACTTATAAATTGATCTTGAAACATCAAACCTAAATCTAGGATCAGCCATAAATTTTGCATCGAGAAAATTTTGATGAGAAGCTAACTCAAGAAGAACTGATGGAACATTAGGTCTTGTTGCTTCACTATATTGCGCTTCCATTAATTGTCTTCTATTCCAAATAGGATCATATTTTGCTCTAATGTCATTAACAATTTCACTCTGCATTATGTCAGCAAAATCTCTGTTGGCCAAACGAGAATAATTATCAGGAAAATAGGGTGTTGAATCCATGGCTTCAATGCTATAAATGGATAATGTCCCAATAGTAGTATCTGATTTACTTGTCCCGGCATCAGTATGAAAAGCTATAGAAGCATCAATAGGAATGCCTAATCCTTTAACGGACCTATCTTTATTTGGTCCGCTTGGATTACCTTTTAAATAATTAACCCATTCTCCACGACTCTGATAATCATCTTTGTAATCATTGATGTTATCATTTATATTATAAATAAGTGTGTCAGGCATTCCTGAAAATTGTTGGTAGTATCGAGAGGCTTCAACAAATTTTGGTCTTCCGCTTACTTCTCCGTTTCTTTCTACTACTCCATAACCTCCACCAAATCTTACGGCATCGGTAGAAATTATTTCTCCTTCTTCGGAATTTTCAGTTGACACAGTAACTTTACCCATCATTGGGTTTACACCTTTATTAAATTTAAACTTTCCTAGATGAATCCATGTAGAACCACCAATTGTCTGGTTAATATTAAATTTTGTTTCGCCACCGGAATGATATACTGTGTATAAAACATTAGGTGAACTCTTATCGGTAGACTGATAAGAGATATAAACTGAATAATAACCATTCTGAGGAATAGTTGGGATATACTCAATTTTAGATATTTTTGAGTTATCGCAAAATGTAAATTTATAACTCCCTTGCTCAAATGGATTTAAATTTGCCGGTATAGAAATATTCTCCATCATAAATCCTGTCGTCGTATCAGATAACCAGGGATCATTTTGTGGACTCAATATACAATCCTCATCAGTGTCGTTAACAATAACTTCATTAATTTGAGTGTCACGTTCCCTGGGTAAAAAAACATTAGCACCTGCGTTTTCAAGCATTGGAACAATATATGGAATGGTAAAACTGATTGGCCCAATATCTTCCACAGTTTGGAACAATCTGGCTCTTTGCCAAAGCCATCTGTCTAATTTGTGATTATAGTACCAACCATGGCTATGCCATAAAGCAACATTTTTATTGTATAATCCATTACTTGGTTTGAAATTTTTACTTTCGTTGAATACCACTGGATTTGATCTTTCAGTAGTTATAGGAAGTCTTGATTTATCAATTAATGAATTATCAGTTCTATAATAATTTGGTACTAATTCTCTAATGTTGTAACCCAATGTATTGATTGATACTTTGTGGCTATTTAAGAAAGGCTGAAAGTAGTTGTTTGTCTCATTGTAAATTGAATCAACGATGTTTGATCGAAAGGGGAGAAAAGAAAATTTCTTATCAAAATTAATTTTAATCTCTTTAGAAAGAGTATCAATTTGGATTGAATCTATTTTTGAATATGGATACATTGAAAACGAAAGGACTTTATTATTATAAGCTTCGGAGAAATTATCAACATAACTGTTAAGCTCAATTTTCTCCGATATTTGAAAAATACTGCAACTACTAAAAATGATGGACGATGTTAGTAGAAGAATTAGTTTGAAATGTTTTAGTTTCATATTTATAGAGTATTTATTTGTTATTAGATTATGTGATATATGTATAAATTGAAAATTCCATTTACTTATTTATAATTTAGAGGGAAATTTACTTATAAAAATATCTTGAATTATCATTAAATTTAATAGTGAATAAATATCTATTATTTTTTTAAAATGAAGTAAACTTATAGGAATATATTGATGAAAAGATTAACAGTTTTTTTAACATTTTTTATAATTACAGTTTCGGTTGCACAATCTCAACTTGCAAATCTTGAATTTAGAGCAACTTGGGTTATCACATGGGAATATATCAATTCCAGCAGCACTGTTGAACAAAATAAAGCTCGAATAAGGGAAATTCTAGATAATCATAAAAACGCGAATATGACTTCGGTTTTATTTCAAACCAGACAAGGTGGCACAGCATATTACGAATCATCTTTTGAACCATGGGGAAGTTATGCAGGTGGTTCACATCCCGGTTATGATCCTTTAGAATATGCGGTAGAAGAAGCTCATAAAAGAGGAATGGAATTACACGCATGGTTTAATGTTTTCAGTGTTTCATCTACTCAAACTGGAACAATAGCTAATGAGCATCCAGAATGGATATGTAGGGATCAAGATGGAAATCCAATGACTGCTTATAGAGCTGCTTCTCCTGGACTCGCATCGGTAAGAGATTATACAATTGATGTTGCTATGGAAATTGTTAGAAACTATGATATTGATGGTTTACATCTGGACTATGTGAGGTGGAATGAATATGACACTGATGATATGATTGCTCCCCCCATCTTAATCGAACAAGTTTCTAAATTAGATGGTGATTTCTCAAATGATAAAATTAACAAAACTGCAGGAATTACAAGTACAAACAGATTTATATATGATATTGAACACCCTTACAGTGGTGGAATTCCAAGTGGTTATGGCTCATGGGAAGAATGGCGACGCTGGTCAGTTACGGAATTTGTAAAGACTCTACACGATTCAGTACAAGCTGCAAAACCTTGGGTGCGGTTATCACCTGCAGCTCTAGGGAAATATAAGGAAGGTGGTGATGGCGGATGGAATGGTTATTATGTGGTTTTTCAAGACGCAGCACTTTGGTTTAATGAAGGCTATGTTGATCAGTTAACGCCAATGCATTACCATTGGTTAACAGGTAATGATCTTTATAATAATATTTCAAGTGATTGGGAACCTAATATTCAGAAGGGAATTAATGAAGGACGAATTTATTCGATTGGTCCCGCTTCTTACAGACTTGCTGATAATAATCTTTGGAATAATCATGTTGATATTATTGAAAAGACAAGGACAAAGGGATGGGTGGATGGATATCAATTTTTTAGTTACGGAAGCTGGAAGGGTTACAATTATTGGGAAGAAGCCGGTTCTACTTTTTTTAATACTAAAGTTAAAGTTAGAGACGCCTATCATGTTAATGCCCCCTCTGCACCGAATTTGGCATTAACAAAAATTGATTCTCTATCTTACGAGATTACAATTTCTCCTGATGTTTCCGAAACAGAAAATCAGTGGTTTGCCGTTTATAGATCAGAAGATGATATCTTAAATATTAACAATGATTTAATAGTAGATATTCACTTTGGTAATAATGAATATACTATTAACGAGAATTATTCGGGAGTTCAGAATTTTAATGGCTCATATAAGTATTTTGCAACAACTCTAAACCGATACTGGAATGAATCGCCGATTTCAAATTCTGAAAGTACAGATATTATACCTTCGTTTGCTCCGACTATCATAGCGTCTAATCCTACTGAAAATGAGGAAATAGACGTTTCTCAAGTTATGGTTATTGAGTTTTCTAAGTCAATGAATATTGATTCCTTTAATGCTATTATTATTCCCGAAGTTCAAATTAATTCGGTCAATTGGAGTAATGAAAATAGAACATTATCAATAGAAACTGAAAAATTAACTTTTAACACTTTTTATATGCTTATCATAGATTCAACCTTAACAGATGTTAATGATGTTCAATTGGACGGCAATGGTGATGGAATCCCGGGTGATTCATTTAGCCTCAATTTTCATACAAGTGAATTCGATATATTTCCTCCACAGGTTAATTCTACTAATCCAAGTAATAATGAAATAAATTTAGATGTTGGTTCAATCATTACTGTTGAATTCGATGAAATTGTGGATGACCAAACGTTAATGGATAGTGGAATAACCTTGTTCAAGGGTTCCAATCCTGTTGATTTTAGTTATCTTCATACAGAGACATTAGATGGGAAAAGTATTATTAGCGTTCAACCTAATAATCAACTCGATATATCAACTACTTATACATTAATTCTCGGAACAAATATTGCTGATATGTTAGGTAATTCTTTGGCTGAAGAATTTAATTTAAGCTTCACTACATCTCAACTATTATATGAAGAAATAATATTAGTTGAAAATTTTACAAATCCTGGTGAATGGTGGCAGCCAAGTGCAAGTGGTTCTACAACGGGGATATTTGATTCAGGCACAAGTTTTGGCTATTCAACTGAAATTGCCCTACCTGCTTCGGATACAAAGAGAGCAGCAAAACTAAATTATTTATGGGATGAAAATGCTGACGCGTTTTTGTTAAGAGAATATCTATCAGGTGGTGTACCACAATCAATTTATTTCGATACAAGTTATATATTACAAAGTTATGTTTTCGGAGATAATAGTAATAATCAATTCAGATTTTGCATTGATGAAAACGATGGCTCCAGCTGGGGAGATCATGAAGTATCTAAATGGGTTACAATTGATTGGAACGGCTGGAAACTAGTTGAATGGAAGTTGAACGATCCGAATAGCATTGGAACTTGGATATCTCAAAACGAAACATTAGCAGGGTCATATTTTAGAGTTGATAGTTATCAATTAACTAAAAATGATGTGGGAACAAATAGTGGATTAGTTTACTTCGATGATTTACGAGTTGTAAAAAAGGATTACATTACTACTGATGTTGAAAGAACAAATGAGACGATACCGAGTGAAATTAAGTTATCTCAGAACTATCCAAATCCGTTCAATCCAACTACAAAAATTGAATTTAGTTTGCCCAAAAGTGGTTTCGTTACTTTGAAGATTTATAATACTAAGGGTGAGGAAGTTGAAACTTTGGTTAAGGAAAATCTAGAAGCAGGAAGCTATTCTGAAGTATTTAATAGTAAAGGTATAAGCAGCGGTGTTTATTTTTATACATTATCTTCGGGCAAAACAAGAATTACAAATAAAATGATACTTTTAAAATAATAAACAGAATTATACAGTTATGAGCAAAGTAAGAGTAGTTTTAGAACTCTGGGAGTTTCTTAGAGTTAGAAAAAAATGGTGGTTAATGCCAATAGTGTTCTTTTTAATTTTACTAGGCGGACTTATAGTCCTAACTCAAGGTTCTGCTTTGGCACCTTTTATTTATGCTATTTTTTAGTTAATTAATCTGTTTAAGAGCCATTTAATAATGAAATATTTTCCCATTTTACTTGGTCTTCTAAAAAAAAATATTTAGCTTTTGATCTTGAATTTAAGATTGCTCTTAATAAGAGGTCAATCTTGATGGAGAGTTGGCAGAGTGGTTGAATGCACTGGTCTTGAAAACCAGCGAGGATGCAAGTCTTCCCGGGGTTCGAATCCCTGACTCTCCGCACTGTTTTTGAAAAGCCCGTTTATAGCGAATTTAAGCTGTTTTCGGGCTTTCTTATTTTTAAAGTACCCGCTGTAATTGGCTCTATCTGATGTGTCTTGGACACTTTTTGGACATTTTTTGGGCACTATTTTTAGAAATAAAATTATTATTTCTCGCACAAATTGATTTACGACCACCCTTTGAAATTAACCATTTTTTCAACTATTCTTTCAAACAAATTATCTTGATTATTGTACCTGTATTCAATCTCTTTTAAGTAGATATGCAAATATATAAATTGAAATTGCAAAAACACTAGAATTCAGTTATTCTAAATTAGTTTTTGAGATGGACGAGCAAATGAATAGGCACATCTTAAAGAATCTTAACATAACTTTGTACTTATTAACAGAAGGAAGAAAAAGTATGAAAAATATCCTCGCTAAATTTATCACTAGGTCTAGTTATTTTTTAATCCTAGCTCTAATAATTGTGGAGTTTATATTTAGTGGATGTTCGAACGAAACAAGTAAAAAACCAAATATCTTAATAATTATGGCTGATGATATGGGTTTTTCGGATTTAAGTTGCTATGGGAGTGAAATTTCTACACCTAATATTGATCGATTAGCAAATGAGGGAATGAGATTTACAAATATTTATAATTCTGCACGCTGTTGCCCAACCAGAGCTTCGGTCCTCACCGGATTATATCCTCATCAAACTGGAATGGGGGGAATGATTACAAGGAAGAAAAATGGTCCAACCGGATCTTATCAAGGTTATATAAATAATAATTGTGTAACAATTGCTGAAGTTCTAAAATTTCAAGGTTACCAAACATACATGTCAGGTAAATGGCATGTAGGTGAATTTGAACCACAATGACCAAACAATAGGGGATTCGATAAATATTATGGATTAGTAAGTGGAGCCATGAATTATTTTGATATTAGTAAATCAAAAAAGAAAGGTCTTAAGCGGGTATTTGTAAAGGATGGCGAAGAATATATACCTCCGAGTGAAGGGTTTTATGCAACTGATGCTTTTACAGATGAAGCGTTAAATTACATCAGACAAAATGATAATGATAAAACTTTTTTTATGTATTTGGCTTATACTGCACCTCATTGGCCTCTACATGCTTTACCTGAGGATATAGAAAAATACAAAGGCAAATATAAAAAAGGTTGGGCGGAATTAAGAAAGGAGCGTTGGGAGAGACAAAAGAAGTTAGGAATTGTTGATAGCACATGGGATTTATCGCCACAAGACCCTGATGCTATGGATTGGGAAGATGTAGAGGATATGGAGCGTATGGATTTAAAGATGGCAATATATGCCGCACAAATTGAACGAATGGATTTTAATATTGGCAAAGTCATTAATAAACTTACAGAAATGGGTGAATTAGATAATACACTAATAATGTTTTTGTCTGACAATGGAGCTTGCGCAGAAGAAGGTCCTTTGGGTTTTGAAGCTCTTGGGGGTTGGGATGGAGATCTGGGTACAAAAGATTCTTATGCAAGTTATGGAAGGTCTTGGTCAAATGCTTCAAATACTCCGTTTCGTTTACATAAACAATGGGTGCATGAGGGGGGAATATCTACTCCTTTTATAGTTAGATACCCAAAACTAATCGGCTCTAATAAAATTACAAATCAAGTTGGCCATGTGATGGATATAATGGCAACAATTACAGATTTAACAAATTCAACGTATCCGAAAGAGTATAATGGTAATACAATATTATCTCTTGAAGGAAAATCATTACTGCCTATCCTTAAAGGAGAAGTGAGAGAACCACATGAATCAATTTGTTGGGAACATCAAAAAAACAAGGCAATTTTAAAAGGGAATTGGAAACTAGTTTCTGTTGCAGATGGAGAATGGGAACTATATAATATTAAAAAAGACAGAACTGAATTGAACAATTTGGTTAATGAATATCAGGATCTTGTAAATGACTTGGAAAATGAATTTAATGTTTGGGCAAAAAAGAATGAAGTTAAACTTTAGTGGGCAGAAAGAATGAGATTTAACCGAAGAAAATTTTTAAAGACATCAGTTACTATTGGTGCACTTAGTTCTTTAAATATGAAATTCCCGAATAGCGACAATAATTCAAATGAGGAATTAAGAATAATCAACAAGAAGAGCTTGAACATTTAAATGTGCTATTTCATTAAACGATGATCCATTGAATCTATAAGCATATAATCCATCATTATATTCACAAATGTAAATCGAATTATAACCTGTTACTCCTATTACTCCTTCCCCAATTACTCAAATTCTTCTTTCTTCTTTTTTTTTCAAACATCAAATCTGCTTCTTTTAAGATGCTATTACTTAAATACTTGTAAGAAAATAAATTAGAATATTCATCTATTGTTCTATTCAAAGTGAATATTGAAATTTCATTTTTTACAATGCTTATTGATTCTTGAATTCTAAAATCCACACTCCCCTCGGAGGCAGATCAAAATCAAAATGTACCGGCTTATCTTTGAATTTGCCCATGGTCCTGGCGCCAGACTCATCTATGCGCAGTATGGTGCCTCCGTTCTCTAAA
>SWCC01000027.1_pt1 | contig 32333 bp, 32 predicted proteins | sample 4692971 | NCBI WGS metagenome assembly SWCC01 (sample SAMN10267277, study PRJNA491770) | bioreactor metagenome | isolation source: DHS bioreactor inoculated with subseafloor sediment | place: Japan: off Shimokita Peninsula | collected 2006-08 | reverse complement strand
CCATTCGCGAAGCAGGGTGATTTCACTTTTATTGCCGAAATGGTGCCTGCCGAAATGGTGCCGGGCGTTGACTTTCGTGACTTATTCAAAAACCTCTTTCTGTTAAAAACTGCAACAATATTTCTACTACTAAAAAGCTTTAATTCTTAGAGAATCTTGGTTCCCTACTAATTTTGTTCTGCCTGTTAAAATGGACAAGTCATACCTGCAAATAGGTATTTTTCGTGTAGTATTAATATATTGCGGTTTGATACTCAAGCTAAATTATGTATGATGCCTTAGTTGACGTAAGAAACAATTATGTTTTTTTTCAATTCACAGCCAAATTTAGGAGGCTACTATTATGAAAGGTACAGTTAAGTTTTTCAATGAACGTAAGAATTTCGGTTTTATCACACCAGATGACAATAGCAAAGATCTATTTGTCCATCTAAATGATATTGTGTCAGGAACTTTGCAGGAAGGGGATATCGTAGAATTTGATTCTGCAACCGGAGACAAAGGCCTGAAAGCAATCAATGTAAAAAAGGCAGCATAATAAATGCTGAAACCTAATTACGGGTACAATAAGTATCAGAAAGAACAGTTAAAGAAAAAAAAGAAAGCAGAAAAAATAAAACGCAAACAAGACAAAAAAAATACTACTAAAGAGGATTAATAAATCTTCCTCCGTTTTAACTCCGGCAGACTGGCATTAGCATTTTATGATTGTTCAATTGGTAACTGCCTCTCTGCCGGCAGTCAGGGTTAATGGTGAGTAATTTTGCTGTGATCCCGAATGACCCCTGACCTTGACCTACCTTCGCTGAGGCTTCGGTAGGCAGGCATTTTGACATTTCACTCTTTCTGTTCAAAATTGCAACAATAATTTCACTATAAAAGAGCTGTATAGCTTGGAGAATGCTGCAAAAATAATCAGGAAAAATATTTCAGACAATTAACAAACACACAGTTAATATGCATCATACGGTAGCAAACACGGCGGGTGTTCGTTCAGGCACATAGTACTACACCTGTTATAATAACACGGGGGGTGAAAAGCTATGAAAAAAGAGGATTTTAATTATGGCGAATTCGCCATAATTAAAAGTCAGGCAGGATTGAATAACTATAAAACAGCTCGGCAGAATCCACATAAGTAGCCATATGGCTACTTATGTGGACGTATATTCGGGAATTTTCAATAATATCAACGCATGCAATTAACAAGAGTTTTAGATAGTGTCATACGAAGCTCGGAATTTTACTCTGATGGAAGCAAAAGAAATCTTTAAGAGAGCGGAGCGATTTCTAAACTGGGTAAAACAGCAAGTACGTTAGATACTAAATCAAGGTGACCTGAGCAAAAAACTGTACTATTAGATGTTAGGCAAGAAGTCTGAAAGTTTGGTAGAATGAACCGTGAGCACCATAAAAATCATGAACGAAGAAGGATTCTATATAAGGACTAAAATTAAGCTGCAACATTTCGCGTGTAAAAGTATCGGGACGGGTAGAACATTTTTGTGGAGGAGAAAAATATGGCACTGGTAAAAATAGATAAACTGGTTAAACGTTATCCGGTGGGGAAATCGGAATTCACGGCGCTGAAGGACGTGAATTTGACCTTTGAGAAGGGGGAGTTCTGCGGGCTGATAGGGCCGAGCGGTTCGGGGAAGACGACGCTTCTCAATATCATAGGGTCGCTGGATGTGCCGACGGAAGGCAGCGTCACGGTGATGGGCAGGCGGATAGAGGATCTGTCTCACAAAGAAGCGGCGAAGCTGCGGCGCTCTCACATGGGTTTTATTTTTCAGACATATAACCTGCTTCCTGTTTATACGGTTTATGAAAATGTTGAGTTTCCTCTCCTTATAATGAAGATGACGGAGAACGAGAGAAAAAATAAAGTGAGGGATGCTCTTGATTGGGTGGGGCTTACGGATAAGACCAATTCAAGGCCGTCGCAACTCTCCGGCGGAGAAGCTCAGAGGGTGGCGGTGGCGCGCGCCATTGTGAAAAGGCCGGAACTTGTGATTGCTGATGAGCCGACGGCAAACCTTGACGCAGACAACTCGCACAACATACTTGAGATGATGGTAAAGCTCAACAGGGAACTGCAAACCACTTTTATATTTGCCACGCATGATGAAAAAGTCATACGCTATCTCAGAAGAAAGATCCATCTTATTGACGGCAGTGTACACAAAGATGAAATTGTGAACGGGAACAAATAATATGCTGTTCCGGCTTGCTTATAAAAACATTGCGGGCGCAAAACTCCGTACCTGGCTGAATGTTGCCAGCCTGTCGTTTGTCTATGTGCTGATAATCTGGAACCACGGCCTTTTTATAGGTATGCAGGAGGAAGGCACAAGAAATGTTATAGAGGGCGAAGCGGGGGCGGGGCAATACTGGCAGAAAGATTATGATCCTTTTGACCCGCTGGATCTGGACAAAAATAACGCTGAAATAAAAGGGCGCCTTTCAAAGATAATAAAAAGCGGGAAAGCTTTTCCCCAGCTTATAATTCCGGGAGCGATTTATCCTCAGGGGAGGATGACAAATGTGATGTTGAGAGGCGTCACTCCTGTTCAGGACATACTGGAACTTGATTTTTCGGCTCTGGGTAATCAGTCGGACGGCACCCCGGTCATACTCGGAACAAGGATGGCCGGAAAATTAGGATTAAGGGAAGGCGATTATCTGACGGTGAGGTTCAGGGACGCCGACGGCACATTTGACGCCATAGACGCCGAGCTTATAAAAGTCCTGAAAATGAAAGTGCCGGGAATGGACAACAACCAGCTGTGGTTCAATATAGATGATATGTATGAGCTGACGGGGCTGAAAGGCATGGCCACGATAATAACCGTCGCGGAGGGAGTTGAACCGCGTGAGGTTGACGGCTGGATATTCAGGGGCCATGATTTTCTGTTAAAAGATTTAAACGATATGATAGCCAGCAAGAAAGTCGGCGGGGCCATCATGTACGCCATATTTCTTTTCCTGGCGATGCTCGCGGTGTTTGACACGCAGATACTTTCCATATTCCGCAGAAAAAAAGAGATTGGCACTCTTATAGCGCTGGGCATGACCAGAAAAGAGGTTGTGGCGCTGTTCACCATTGAAGGTTCTATGCACGGGATTCTCGCGGCAATAGCCGGGGCAATATACGGCGCGCCCCTTCTTGTGCTTTTCGCGAAACACGGATGGAAGATGCCGGAAGGCACAATGGATGAGTACGGTTACGCGATAGCGGACACCATATATCCTCTTTATTCCGCCATGCTTGTCGCGGGGACGGTGGCGATAATAATGGTGACGGTGATAATTGTGAGTTATCTGCCGTCCAGAAAAATAGCGCATTTGAATCCCACGGAAGCCTTGAAAGGAAAAGTGTCATGATCAGATTCCTGATAAAAGGCCTCTTGAGGGACAGGTCAAGAAGTCTGTTTCCGGTTTTGATGGTCTCCGCGGGAGTGTTTATCACGGTGTTTTTCCGGGCATGGACGAACGGGGCCTTTGATATGTTTTTTGAAACGGCCGCGTTTTTTGATACGGGGCACATAAAAATAACAACGCAGGCATACAAAGAAGAAGAGGATATGATGCCGAATGACCTTGCTGTTGTTGATCTGAAAAATACGATTGAGAATTTGAGAAAAGAGTATAAAGGTTATATCTGGACGCCCCGGACAAAGTTCGGCGGGCTTCTTGATGTCCCCGACGATAAGGGCGAAACAAAATCCCAGGGGCCGGTTTTCGGAATGGGGATAGACCTTTTTTCTCCAGACAGCCCCGAGAAACAGATACTGAATATGGAAAACGCGCTTGTTGAAGGGGAAATTCCGTCTAAGCCGGGAGAGATACTGATAAGCGCGGAGTTTGCCGGAGAGCTCGGCCTTAAAGTCGGAGACAAGGCGACACTGATAGGCTCAACAGTAATGGGCGCAATGGCCGTGCAGAATTTTGTGGTGTCGGGTACCGTTCATTTCGGAATTATGGCAATGGACAAGGGGACGATTATCGCGGACATAAGCGATATTCAATATTTGCTGGATATGCCGGATTCTTCAGGAGAGATTTTAGGGTTCAGGAGCGATCTTAATTATTTTGATGATGAGACGAAGGCGATGAGAGACGATTTTAACGGCAGATATTTTGACGCGGACGACGATTTTTCGCTTGTCGCTAACGCTTTATCGGATAAGAGCGGCCTCGCGTATTATATAGAGGTGGGTGACAAGTATGAAGCGATAACCACTTTTATCTTTATCTGCGCTATGGGCTTAGTGCTGTGGACCAGCGGGCTTTTAAACGGTATCAGGCGCTACGGCGAAATCGGCATTAGATTGGCTATGGGCGAATCAAAGCATATGCTCTATCTCAGGATGATCATGGAATCTCTTGTTATAGGGCTGGCGGGCTCTGTTCTGGGAACGGCGCTGGGTCTTATTGCGGGTTATTATTTGCAGGTTCACGGCATTGATATTTCGGGTATGATGCAGAAGTCAACGGTGCTTATGCAGAATGTTGTTAGGGCCAAAATCACGTTTGAATGTTTTTATATCGGTTTTATCCCCGGGGTCATAGCGTCGGTAATAGGCACGATGTTTGCCGGGATAGGGATTTACAGAAGGCAGACCTCGCAGTTGTTCAAGGAGCTGGATGTATGAAAAATAATCTAAAAAAGCTGATCTTATTTATTTTGCTGGGCGGTGGAATCCTGCATTCCGGCGAATTGACCGGCGCGGACATATTAAGGAAGGTGGATGAGAATTACAACGCGAAAAATCACAGGTCGGTTTCAACGATGATGATAAAGGGCCGGCGCGGCACCCGCACGATGAAAGCGCGCTCCTGGACGCAGGGAACAAACAAATCATTCACTGAATATCTTTCACCGGCGCGCGATGCGGGAACAAAGATGCTGAAACTGAAGAACGAACTCTGGATTTATTTGCCCGCCGCCGACAGGATAATAAAAATAGCGGGTCATATGCTCCGCCGCTCAATGATGGGCTCGGACATATCTTACGAGGATTTTATGGAAGACCAGAAGCTCAGTGATATTTACGATGTGAAGCTGGAAGCCGGGGAAAAAATAGACGGGCGTCTTTGTTATGTTCTTAAACTGACAGCAAAAATAAAAAAGGTGACATATAACAGCCGTAAAATGTGGATAGACAAAGAGCGTTTTCTGCCGCTCAAGGAAGAGCGTTTCGCAAAGAGCGGGAAACTTCTCAAGCTCTTAACGATAGACGAAGTCTTTAAAGCGGGGAAACGCTGGTATCCCAAAAAGATGACTTTCAAAGACGTTCTTCAGAGGGGACAGGGAACGGTTTTCATAATTGATTCCATAGAATTTAACGTCAAAATCCCGGCACACATATTTTCCAAAGCGTCCCTGCGAAAATAATACCGTTAATTAAATATTTTTATTTTGCGTGCGCGGGTTTAACAGGCGGTTTGGTGAAAAACCACAAAACCATACCCATAACACAGGTGGCAGCGAGGAAATAAAAAGCTTTGTTCCAGTCCCCTTTGTTAAGACTTCCGCCGACCATAACTTTGGCTACCTGCGGCCCGAAATATCCGGCCGCCCCCCAGCCGGTATAAACCCATGCGTAATTAAAACCGACATTTTTTAGACCGTAATAGTCGGCTGTAATAGACGGCATCGTACCCAGGAACCCGCCATAAGAAAAGCCCATTAAAGAAACGCCGATAGCATATATCAAGTAAGAATTTGCATAAGGCAGTACCAGCACAAGCGCGACGAGTTGAATCACAAAGGCGACGAATATAATATTTCTCCTTCCTATTTTATCGGATAATGAACCGCAGGCCGGTCTGCCCAAACCATTGAAAATACCTAAGACCATAATGACCGAACCTGCGATAACAGGTGTCAGGGCGACTATGTCCACTCCGAAATTGGAAGCCTGAGATATAACCATAAGCCCGCCGCCGGTACCTATCAGGAAAACTAACCAGAGGAGATAAAAGGAACCCGTGCCCAGCATTTCTTTTGCTGAAAAATCATGAGCGCTGACTTTATTGTTTGAGGCTTTAACCGGCGCATCATTTATTACGTTTGAATTTGAAGGAGCGGTATATCCTTCAGGGGGATTTTTAAGAATTGCTCCGCAAGCGGTTATAATCGCCCCGAACACTATTCCAAAAACAAGAAATGTATTCCAGACGCCGTATTTTGCGATGAGAAGCGGTCCTCCCATTCCTCCGAAAATAGAACCTGCGCCCATACCCATAACAACCAGGCCGCTCATGATGCCCCGTTTGTCGGGATACCATTTTAATGCCGTAGCGAGCGGCGTAACATAACCCGCCCCCATGCCTATTCCCACTATTCCGGAAAAACATATGAACATCCCCGCCTGGGTATGGCCAATAAATTTCATTAAAATAAACCCCAGCCCCATCATAATACCCGAAAAAATTGCAACCGGTTTTGGCCCCACTTTATCCTGCCATCTTCCGGCGAATATCATGGCTATTGTAAAGATTACAATGCTGAGCTGAAAAGCCAGGGTGGTCTGGGCCTGACTGAAACCTTCCTGCCATAAGGGTTTTGCGAAAACAGACCATGAATACACATTGCCTATACATAACATCATCAGGATGCCGGCAAGGGGATATATCCATCGTCTATGGATTTGCGTGTTTTCGTTTTTAGCTGTGTTGTCTGACATAAATAGCTCCTTTTTAATTTCTGAAACAATTAATTTTGTTTTCTGAAATTGACAAATTTATTTGATAATAAAATCAACTTTCGGGATACCGGATTATACTTATTTAAAATGCTGTAAGGCAAGTAAAATAAATAATATCTAATAATGGCGTTAAGCCGCGGCCGTCCGGCATAAAGGGCTTAGTGCTTGAAAACCCTGTGTCCGGTAAAGAGCATTATCATACCCAGCTTGTCGGCTGTCTTTATCACTTCGGTGTCTCTTATGGATCCGCCCGGCTGAATAATTGCTTTTATGCCCATTTTTTTGGCCAGTTTTATTGAATCGTCAAAAGGAAAAAATCCGTCTGTGGCAAGAACCATGTTTTTCTGTTTTTTCAAATAAGTGCCGCAGATTTCAAGGGCCCTGATTCTTGACTGCGAGCCGCCGCAAACGGCGAGAGTTCTGCCGCCTGAGGCTATGACAACGGCGTTGGAAGTGGTGTTTTTCACCACCTTCCACGCGAATTCAAGATCGGCTGTAATGGTTTTTCCCGCTTTCTTTTTTGTAACTGTGAGGGGCCTGAATTTCGGGGCGCCTTTTTTTTCAGTAACGGTTCCGAAGGCAGAGCTTTTTGACATATTAGCAGCGCGCCGGCACGGGGCTTTGAAAAGAACAGTTTTTTTCTGAGAAAAAATTTCAAGAGCTTCACGGGAAAAATCCGGAGCCACTATGCAGTCCACAAATTTCTTTGAAAGAAAGGCGGCGCATTCGGTGTCCATCCTGCGGTTAAAACCGTAAACGCCCCCCCATGCGCTTAGAGGATCAGTCTCATAAGCTCTTTTTAAAGCCGGTATTAATTTTTCCGCGATCGCCGCACCCGAGGCGTTTCTGTGTTTTATTACTGCGCAGGCCGGTTTGTTAAACTCGTTGACTATATTGTAAGCCGCCTCCATATCAAAAATGTTGTTGGAGGACATCTTCTTTCCGGAAATCTGCGAACACCCGTCGGCAAAACTGACGAACGCTTCATCATGCGGATTCTCCCCGTATTTAAGAGGCGTATCTCCGAAGCCGGGAGAATGAGAGCCCGAGAGACGCAATATCCGTCTGTCATATTCCGATGTGAGTTTGAAAACTTTAAGCGCGAGTTTTTCCGAAACATCATTGGGGATGAAGCCCTTTTCGCGTATTTGAGAAAGAACAAGTTCATAGTCCTGAGTATCGCACACGGCTGTTACGGAATTGCAATTTTTCGCCGCCGCGCGCAGAAGAGCTATTCCGCCTATGTCTATGCTTTCCGGCAGTTTGTTCAGTTTGTACGGTGTGACGCAGACAAGCCCTATGGGTTTAATTTTCAGTTTTTTGAGCTGAGCCTTGTGAGAAACATCGGAATTATCCGCGAGAATCCCCGCGAAAATTTTACGGCTCAAAGTTTTTACACGGCCGTTAAGAATTTCACCGAGCGGCTCGGAAGCCGCTTTTTTTACGGGGATATTTCTGTCTTTGAGATATTTGTAAGTTCCGCCCGTGGCAAGCAGCTCAACGCCGTTTGCTGTAAGGCCGCGGGCGAAAGCGGCTAAGCCTTTTTTATCGCTGACGCTGATAAGGGCTCTTTTTATTTTTATGCCGTTATTCATCGGTGGGAAAGACGGCTTCTGTTTTTTCATAACAACTGCTGAAAATCAGTAAATAACTTTTTTCAGCCCCGCGGGATTCAGTATGGCTATTTTACCTCTGCAGCATTCCACATATTTCAGTGACTCAAGTTTTGAAAGCACCCGGGATATGACTTCTCTGGAGGAGCCGACATTGTTGGCGATTTCGGCATGGGTGAGGGGAAAATTGATGTGAGTTTTCCCGTCTTTTTTTATTCCGTACTGCGCGGCAAATTCAATCAGAACAAAGGCCGTTCTTGAAATGACAGTGTTGTAGGCCAGAGATCTGATTTCATCATCGGCTTTTTTCAGCCTGGTAATCAGTGTGCTTATTATTTTAAGCAGAATGGCTGTGTTGCGCGAGGCGAACTCCTTAAAGTCTTTTGCTCCTATAATAAGAATTCTGCAGTTTGCCATTGCCTCCGCCGAGGCCGAACGGACGCCGCCGCCGAAAATAATCATTTCTCCGAAAATATCGCCTTTATCAAGATAGGACAGGACTTTTATATGACCGGTGGATGCGCTTTTATAAATTTTTATTCTGCCGGAAATTACGAAAAAAAGCATTTTGCCAGACGATTTTTCCGAAACGATAATATCCCCGTTTTTGAAACTTTCGACTTTGCTTATTTTTCCAAGCCGTGAAAGATGTCCCGCGGAAAGAGCGGAAAACACCGGAATTTTTTTCAGTATGTCTTTTTCAACCATGACGTAGCTTAGCAAATTTCAAGAACTTCATAAACCTTTACCGGCTTTTCCTTGCCTTTTACTGACAGCGGCTCGAGCAGATGCACTTTCACTATATCTTTTACTTCCTTGTAAGTGGCCGCTGATATAAGGATTTTTCCGGCCGGCGCGTTCTCTTCAAGCCGTGCCGCCAGATTGACGTTGTCACCTATGACCGTATAATCGGAATAACTGGCCGAACCCATGTTTCCCACGACGACAAAACCCGTGTTTATACCCATGCCTATACCTATTTTTCTGCGGCCTTCGGATTCCCAGCGGCAGCAGAGTTCTTTGACTTTTTCCTGCATCTCCACCGCCGTCCGGACAGCGAGTTCCGCGTGATTATCAAAATACTTGGGCGCTCCCCAAATAGCCATAATCGCGTCGCCTATGAATTTGTCCAGCGTGCCCTGATATTTAAAAATAATTTCCGTCATTTCCGTGAGATATTCGTTGAGAATTTTCACGACATCTTCCGGCTCCATCTTTTCGCTCATTGACGTGAAGCCCCGGATGTCGGAAAAAAACACGGTGAGCCACTCTTTTTTTCCTTTCATATTAAGCATTTCCGGGTTTTGTATCAGTTCATCCACGACCTGCGAAGAGACGTAGCGCTGAAAAGTGCTTTTTATAAATTTCTTTTCTTTTTCCTCTGTCGCGAATCTATAAATTGTTATTCCCAGATAAGAAAACAGCCCCGCGCTTAGAGGATAAAATACGGGAACAATAACAAGCCTGACAAACAGCGCGTATGAGAGCAGTCCCCATGCCGCCATAACAAAGACCGAAAAAACAGCGCCTTTAAGCGGCGGGAAACGCGGCGAAAAAGCCGTAATCAGCATGCCTATAAAAAATACCATGAGAAAATCCGCCCAGGAAGAGGACGCTCTCATGAAAGATTTGTCAACAATATTAGCAAAAGTCGCGGCCACAACCCCCACCATGGGAAAACGCGGCGAAAAGGGGGTGGGGCGTAAATCCACCGTGCCGGTGGCGGTGAGTCCGACGAAAAGGGCCTTGCCCTCCACATCTTTAAGTTTTTGAGCTTCAGGGTTTGACCTGAAAGTGTCTATGACTTCAAGAAAACTCATGAGGCCCTATTCGTCGGACTCACCGCCACCGGCACGATGGATTTACGCCCCACCCCCAACCGGTATTCTGAAAGCTCCGTACTTGCTTTTTTTTATATTTACGAATTTTCCAGGACGGATTTCTATATCCGGTTTATCAACGCCGAGATAATTCATAGCCATGACAAAAGCTATGTGCGGGTAAATTTTTTCGCCGTGACGGACGAAAAGCGGAACGCGCCTGGTCATACCGTCTCTGTCCGGGACAGCATTGACATAACCGCTTCCCGATAGAGCCCCCGAGAAGCGCGTTATCGGAAGAACGAGTTCAACTGCGTTATAAAAACTTTCGTCCGCTTTGCCGGGGATGGCAATCTTATTGAGCAGCATTTTCTGGAAAGGATCTTTTATCTCTTCCGCTTTGCCTTTGTCTATGATACAGAACATTGGAAAATATGTTTTCACTTTTCTGAGCTGCCCGGCGAGAATCTGATCGTCCTCCGGATAGTTGTCCTTTTCCGTGAAAAAAACATCGTACATTATCATAGAAGGCTTGTACTTGGAAAGAATATTAAGAAGAATGGCGTGATAGCGTCTCCGCCACGGCCATCTTCCCATGGCTTTGTCATTGACGCTCTCGTCCCCCATGCACACGACCTTAACCGTTTCCGAAGCTTCCCGCTCGCCTCTCAGTTGAAAACGGAAATCCTGTGTTTTGTATTCAAAAATTTTGAAAGCGCCGAAAAAAGAAAAAAGTGAGAATAGGAGAGTGATCGCCATGCCTATGAGAAGTGCGCGCAGTTGGTTCTTTTCCATTTTCAGTTTTTTAAAATTTATCATCAGCTTCCCTGATTATAAAAATTATTCACCGCCTACCACAACCCCCGGAAGGAGTGTGTCGGGCATTCCGTCGGAAACCGGGGCTCCCTGACCGTCCTTTCCGCAGGTGCCGTTATCCCAGCCCACGGAAGCGCCGATGTATTTTATATTTTTCAGAAGCTCCGGACCGTTTCCGGCCAGCGTGGCTCTCCTTATAAGAGGCCCCACGGAACCGCCCTCAATCAGATAGCCCTCTCTGACCTCAAAAACAAAATCGCCGTTGGCGGGATTTACCTGGCCGCCGCCCATTTTTTTGACAAGAATGCCTTTTCCCGCCTTTTTCAGCATTTCGTCAAAATCATATTCGCCGCCTGCAAGGTAAGTTATTCCCATACGCGGAATGGGTTTATCTTTGAAAGACGCGCGGCGGCCGTGACCGTTTGATTCCGTCTTTAAAAAGAGAGCCTCTTTTCTGTCAAAAAGATAGGTTTTTAAAATACCTTTTTCTATAAGAACCGTGCGCCGCGCGGGGTTGCCTTCGTCGTCAAAAGCATAGGAGCCGTTTTTTCCCGGAATTGTGGGGTCGTCTATTACGGTAACGGCGGAAGACGCCGTTTTCTTTCCCACAGCTCCCGCGTAAACGGGTGAAATTCCCTGTCTGACGGCGTCCGCCTCAAGAGAATGGCCGATTGCCTCGTGAATAAGAGTGCCCCCGGCTTCGTTTTTTATCAGAACCGGCATTCTTCCGGACGGTGCGCTTCGTGCGTCAAGGAGAGCAACGGCCATATCAAGAGCGAATTCGCTCTTTTTGACGCAGTCGTTGAAAAATTCTCCGTCGGACGGTTTTACAGCAATAACGCTGGAAGAAAAAGTTTCTTTTTTTTCACCGCGCCGGGTTATTACGGAAATGAAAAATTTCATGCGGTATCTGCCGGAATGCACCGTGTCTTCACCGTTAAAAATCCCGAAAGCCGCGTCGCTCACTCCCAGAGACATATCTATGTTTTTTACATTTCCATTTCCGCGGTCCCGAAGCCTGCCGTCCAGTTCTTTCAGGAATCGTTCCGCTTTTGCGCTGTCAAAAAAAGCGTCAGGCTCCCGAAGTTCAATCCTTATGCCTTTAGACAGAAGCTTATCCGTAAGAGCCGGCGTAATTTCGCAGTTTCGCATCTGCGTGAAATCTCCCGTGACTTTCCTGAAACCGGCTCCTTTGACAGTGCCTGTTTCACTGTGTTTTATTTTTGAAAGGGTGAAAAACATTCCCGAAGTTCTGGAAAACTGAAAAAAAATATCGCGGAAATCGCATTGCCCGTTAAAAAATTCCTTTACCATTTTTGTTTCTCCTGTGTTTTTTGTTTTTTTCTATTTTTTTTGAATTTTTTATTTCTGTGCTGTTCGAAATATTTGGAAAAATTGTGCTTTCCGTCGGCATCCACCACAAAAAACAGCAAATCCGTTTCATCCGGCTCCATCGCGGCCGCAAGAGCCGTTTTGCCGGGATTGCATATGGGCGCCGGAGGAAGGCCTCTGTGTCTGTAGGTGTTGAAAGGTGATTCGAATAAAGTGTCATTTATGCTGAGCGGTTTTTTCCATTTTTTTAACGCGTAGCGCACGGTGGAACATGATTCAAGCCTCATCCCCTTTCTCATGCGGTTATGGAAAATCCCGGATATCAAGAATTTCTCCTCATCACTGGCGGCCTCTTTTTCTATAATACTGGCTAAAATCAGGGCGCGGCGTGCTGTCAGCCCCGCGGATGCGGCTTTGGCGGATAAATTTAATTCCGAAACGATTTTATCAAATTGCGCTTTGAAAACCCCGCAGATACGCTTGGGAGAATCTTCGGGAGGAAAATAATATGTTTCGGGAAAAAGGTAACCTTCCAATTTGTTTCTGAGGGCATATTCGGAAAACTCATCGGCTGAGGTAATTCCTTTCGCTTCAAGACGCGCGGCAATCTGATCGGCGCGGAACCCTTCGGGTATTGTCACCTTAAAAAACAGGCCTATGCCTTTTCTGAGTTCGGCTATTACATTAAAAACAGGAGAGCCTTCGTAAAACATATAAGTGCCGTATTTGAGTTTTCTGTCCATTTTCAGAATTTTCACCGCCGAGAGAAAAACGCCCTTCCTTAAAAGCACGCCTTCCTGCGAAAGCTTTTTCGATAACTCGCGCGCCGAAAGCCCCTGTGGAATTCTCACGAAAACACTTCTCTCCTGCGGCGAAAACAGCCACAATGCGGCAAGCAGAAGAATTGCTGCGATGCGCGTCATCATTCAAAAAGCTCGGCGCTTTTACGCTTTCTGAGTTCACTGACAGAAAGAGCGGTGATTCCGTTTCTGCTGAAATAACGCAATATGCGCGGCAGGGCCTTTATGGTTTGAGGAACCCCGCTGTGCAAAAGGATAATATCTCCCTCTTCCGCGCTTATGACCTCTTCATAAATTTTCTGTGCGGGTTTATATATATCATCGGTGTTTATCGTCCAGAGAATAACTTCCAGTCCGTCTATATGTTCAAGTGTGTTAAAGTAATATCTGCCTCCCGGGGGACGGAAATACTTCATTTTTTCTCCGGTAATATTTTCCAGAAGCGCCGTGGTGGATTTCACTTCTTTCTTAACATCCGCTTCGTCCAGATAAATAAGGCGGGGATGGTTGTAAGTGTGATTGCCTATTTCGCATCCGGCGTCTTTGATCGCCTTCACAAGGTGAGGATATTTTTTCGCCTGTTTTCCGACAAGAAAAAAAGTGCCTTTCACGGAATAACTATCCAGTGTTTTAAGAATTTTCTTTGTGTAATAAGGATGCGGCCCGTCGTCGAAAGTCAGCGCGACTTTTTGATCTCCGAAAGCGCCCGGCGAAAACAGCAGCAAAAAAAATATCAGTTGCGTCGCGGCGCCAAAAAACTGCAGGCGATAACTTAGAGCAAGTGCGGCAGATGGTATTCGGCGGGGCTCATATGAGCGGGGAATTTTACATAGTTTCCGAAGCTGAGCCTTGCGAAGTCCGCCTGTGGCGGGCGAATAGAGAGCGAACCTCATACGTGAGCGTCCCGCGACGGATATCTCTGCCGTGATTGCTTATAGCAAAACTTCAATTTATAATTCCCTGATTTTATTTATGATGGCTGTTGTGGAGCGGTTTTTTTTGAGCTTTACGATTTTTACTTTGCCTCCGTAAGATTTGACAAAAGGCGCTCCTATGATTTCCGAGGCTTTCCAGTCGCCGCCCTTGACAAGAACATCCGGCCGTATTTTTTTTATGAGCCGGAGAGGCGTTTTTTCTTTGAAGCCGCAGACGGCGTCAACAGATTTCAGAGCGTTTATGACCTGGGCGCGTTCGGCGAAACCGTTAACGGGGCGGCCGGGTTTTATGGCTCTCACTGAAGACGACGCGTTCAGACCGACAATCAGAACATTGCCCATTGCTTTTGCCTCATTGAGCAGTTTTATGTGGCCTGAATGAATTATGTCAAAACAACCGTTTGTGAAAACAACTTTTTTCCCGGCAGATCGAGCGCACCGGGAAAATTCCGCCGCGGCCGCAGATGCGCCGTGGCGTGCGGAAAGCTTACATATCATTTTCCAAAAGACCGCAAATTGTGTGCAGCGCCAGAGCGTGGACTTCCTGTATCCTGGCTGTTCTTTTAGAGGGAACGGCTATGACGACATCGGCAATGTCTTTTACGCGAAGACCCGCGGCGCCTGTTAACGCGATAATTTTAATTCCTTTCTTTCGGGCGCTTTTGCAGGCGGCGATGATATTTTCCGATTTCCCGCTTGTTGAAACAGCAATCACAACGTCCGCGCGCGCGCCGAGAGCCCGTATTTGCCGTGAAAAAATCTCTTTGTATCCGAAATCGTTCCCTATAGACGTAAGAACCGCGGTGTCGCTGTTAAGCGATATTGCCGGCAGGGCTTTTCTGTTTTTTTCAAAACGGCAGACAAGCTCTGCGGCGAAATGATTGGCGTCCGCGGCGGAGCCGCCGTTTCCGAATATCAGTATTTTTCCCTTCTTTTTTAAAACGGCTTTAATTATTTTAACGCTCTTATCAATATCAACGGAGCATTTTTTGAAATCGTCGAGAACGCGCGTAAGTTCGTTTATGTTATCTTCCAGCGGTTTTCGGGCGGTTTTCCGCGTGCTCATTTCATATTTCCTATGAAATCCGTGGTGTAGCATCCTTTTACGAAATTCTCGTCCCTGAGTATTTTTTGATGAAGCGCTATGTTTGTTGTCACGCCTTCTATTTTTATTTCCATCAGCGCCCGCTTCATTCTTTCTATGGCTTCCGCTCGGTTTCTGCCGTAAGTGATAATTTTGGCTATCATTGAATCATAAAAAGGGGATATCTCCGAACCGCTTGTCATTGCCGTGTCCACCCGCACACCGGGACCGCCGGGAAGAATAAGTTTTTCAAGAACTCCCGATGACGGCATGTAATTTTCGTCTTCTGAATTTATTCTGCATTCCACAGAATGGCATATTTCTTTTATGTCGTCCTGCCTGAGTTTCAGATCCTCGCCGGCGGCGAGCGCGATTTGCAGTTTTACAAGATCAATATCCGAAACAAGTTCCGTCACGGGATGTTCAACCTGTATTCTTGCGTTCATTTCCATAAAGTAAAATTCATTTTTTGATACAAGAAACTCAACGGTTCCCACAGTGGTATAATTTATCAGCTTCGCCACGCGGCAGGCTGTTTCGCCGAGTTTCTTTCGCATCTTTGCACTTATCTGCGGGGAAGGGCCTTCTTCAAGAACCTTCTGGTGCTTTCTCTGTATGGAGCAGTCTCTCTCCGGGAAAAAAACAACTTTGCCTTTTTTGTCGGCGGCAACCTGTATTTCTATGTGACGCGGGGCTTCAATGTATTTTTCCACATAAAGCCCGGCATTGGAAAACGCGTTTTTAGCCTCGGCTCCGGCAAGCTCAAAAGCCTGTTCAATATCTTTTTCGCTGCGGACAATTCTCATGCCTTTTCCGCCTCCTCCGGCGGTGGCTTTTATTATTACAGGGTATTTGATTTTGGCGGCGACGCTCTTTGCCTCCCTGGCGCTTGAAACCACGCCTTTTGACCCCGGGATTACCGGGATTTTTTTCCGCTTCACCAGATCTATTATTTCAGCTTTCTGACCCGCCAGAGCAATTGTTTCAGGCGAAGGCCCTATGAAGTTGAGGCCGTAAGAAGCGCATATTTCGGCAAAATGGGGATTCTCGGCGAGGAAACCGTAGCCCGGATGAACGGCATCGCATTTTTTAACAAGCGCCGCGCTTATTATCTGGGAGATATTCAGATAGCTTGAAGCTGCCGGAGCCGGGCCTATGCAGACGCAATCGTCGGCAAGGCCGCAGTAAAAATTATTTTTGTCCGCTTCAGAGCAAACGGCCACGGATTTTATTGACATTTCCCGCAGAGCCCTGATAACCCTTAAAGCGATTTCCCCCCTGTTGGCAACAAGAACTTTTTTAAACATTTTCTTCCTCTATCTCAAACAGCGGCTGGCCCCATTCCACGATATCTCTGTCTTTGCAAAAAATGGCGGTAATTTTAGCGTCTTTTTCAGCTATTATCTCCTGCTTTATGCCCATGGAATTAACCCAGCCTATTTTCCGGCCTTTTTTTATTTTTTCGCCTACGGATGAAAGAAGCTTATCACCGTCGCTTACACGGAAAGTTCCCACCGCCGGAGATTTCAGCGTTCTGACACAGGGGGTGGCGCAAACTTCTTTTTCACTCCCGCCACGGCGGACTTTCAGCCCCGGCGCACTTTCGGCTTCGGCTGTGTCTTCCAAAACAGAGGCGAGTTCTTCCTCTCCCAGCATCACGCAGACAGGCTCTTTTTTAAGGACAATGTGCATATCGCCTTTGCTGTATTCAAATTCACAGACATCGGTTTCGCCCAGAACCTCCATTATTTTTTTAAAATCCAGTCCCGCCGCCTCGCTTTCCGGATGCTTGCGGGAAGATGCCGGTTTAAGTTTCTTCGTTTTTTTGGGATTTTTTTTCATGGCCGCTTTCTACACCCTTTCCAGGTATTTACCCGAGCGTGTATCAACCTTTATCCTGTCTCCGTCATTTATAAAAAGCGGCACCTTGACCTCAAGGCCGTTTTTGAGCCTTGCAGGCTTTAGAACGTTTGAAACAGTGTCGCCTTTGGCGCCGGGTTCGGTGTATTCCACTTCCATTTCCGCGGAAGGCGGAAGCTCGACATCTATGATTTTTCCCTCTGTCATGACAATGACGACTTTCATGTCTTCCACAAGAAATTTTTCGCCTATGCCTATGGAGCCTTTTTTTATCTCATGCTGTTCGTAATCCGAATCCATGAAAACAAGGCTGTCGCCCGCTTCATAGGAATATGTGACTGAGGTTCGCGTTACCTCAGGTGATTCAAATTTTTCACCGCCGCGGAACGTTCTTTCAATGGTCGCGCCGCCCAAAACGTCTTTCATCTTCACCCTCATTATTGCAGGGCCTTTACCCGGTTTGTGGTGCTGAAACCATGTGATACGGTAAAGCTTGTCCGCAACCTTTATATAAACACCGTTTGAAAAATCAGCCGTACTTATCATCCTAAAACCCTCACTTTGTCCTCTAAGACATAAACATCTTCCACTCTCACGCCCCCGAGGCCCTTAAAATAAAGACCCGGCTCAAGAGTGAAAACCATTCCTTTCTCAAATTTTTCCTTCACCCCGCAGCTTATGGCCGGCCATTCGTGAACATCGAGCCCTATGCCGTGACCGGCGGAGTGCAGTATGTTTTTCTCAAAACCCTGTTCCGCGAGATAGTCTCTTATCATTTTTCCTATGCCGCCTATCTCTGCGCCAGGCACAATATGCGGCAGAGCCAGTTCGCGCGATTTTTTAACCGCGGCATAAGCCCTGCCCAAAAGAGTTTTTATGTTAAATAATCCCCTCATTCTCGTCAAGTCAGCGCAGTAATTTTTATATATGACGCCCATGTCAATCAGCGCGCTGTCTCCGCGCGCGTATTTTTTATCAGAAGGGATGTGGTGGGGATACGCGCTCTTCGCGCCGAAAGCGGCAATAGGTTCAAAAGACGGGCCGTCCGCACATCTATGAGCTTCTGCCGATATGAAAGACGCAATCTCTTTTTCCGTCAGCCCTTCCTTAAAGCGCAAACGCCCGTACAGCCGCCGGCTTATCTTCTGAGCTTTATCTATTTTGTCTATCTCTCCTTTTTCTTTTAACGCGCGGATTTTTGAAAAAAGCGGTTCCTTTTCAATCACTGTGCAGCCCGTCATGCCCCGGAAGGACGAAATGGCTGATATGGAAAATTTGGACGGTTCAATGGCGGTTTTGCCCAATTTTATATTTTTCAGTTCGGTCATAGGCGCCGTCCACTTTCTTCTATAAGGATAAAGGCTGTTGAGAAAAAGCTTAACCGAATCCCGCCCGAAAAGAAGATACGCCCCGCTTGTGCGAAGCCCCGTAAAATAAAATATATCAGAGGGATCGCAAGTGACGGCCGCTTTAAGGCCGTGTTTCCTTAATAAGCGGAAAAGCCTGCCGCAGCGGGCTGCGTTCATTTTTTATTTGCCGTCGAAACAAGAGCCCGCAGAGCGAGCAGATATGAATCCGAACCGAAACCGCTTATCTGCCCTTTGCACACAGGGGCCGTCATGGATTTAGATCTGAAATCCTCCCTCGAATATATGTTGGACATGTGCACTTCAGCGAAAGGGATTTTAACGGCTTCTATGGCGTCTCTTATGGCGACGGAAGTGTGGGTGTAGGCCGCGGGATTTATCACCACGCCGTCATATTTTTCGTCGGAGTTCCCGATTTCGGATACTATGTCGCCTTCCGAAGAACTCTGATAAAAATCCACTTCCGCGCTGAGCTCTTTAGCGAGGGCGCTTATTTTTTTGTTTATTTCCGGAAGCGTTTCCTCTCCGTAAACCGAGGCGTCTCTTTTGCCCAGTTTATCCATGTTGGGCCCGTTAATCACAAGTATTCTCATATTTTCCTCCTGCTTTTCCCGTCAGCCGATTTTTTATTATATAAAATTTTTTCAATTTCCGCCGCTGTTTCCTCAGGGCTCCTGTCAAGAACGCTGATTTCAACGGCGCCTTTTTTTCTCCACCATATTTCCTGTTTTCTTGACAGGAGATGGGTTCTGAATTTTATTTTTTCGACAGCCTCATCCAAAGTGAGCTTGCCGGAAATGTGCTCAAGTATTTCCCTGTAACCTATGGCCGAAAAAGGCGGCGCAGCAGGCGGAACGCCTCTTTTAAGTATTTTCTTAATCTCATTGACAATGCCCTTTCTCAGCATTTCATCAACCCTCTCGTCTATTCTGCGGTAAAGCTCGGGGCGCGGCATGGAAAGAAAAAAAACTTTGAGCGGAATGCCCTCTATGAAATTTTTTTTGAGAGCCTCCGTAGGAGGCATGCCGGTTATACGGTAAATTTCAAGAGCTCGTGACACCCTGCGCGGGTTGCGCCGGTCAATGGCGGAATACATTGCGGGGTCGGCTTTTTTTAGTTCTTCAAGCTGCGCGGCGGGGTTCATTGCCGCGATTTTTTCGCGAATTTCCGCAGATGCGGGTATGGGCGAGATCCCGTCTTTAAGAGCGCTGATATAAAGACCCGTGCCGCCGCATATTACCGGCAGTTTTCCCGCAAGCGTGATTTTTCGCAGTGTGCGGCGGGCGAGGAGAACAAAATCTCCAGCCGAAAACTGCTTTTCAGGATCTCTGAAATCCACAAGATAATGACTTACCTTTTTTCTCATTGACGCCGGCGGCTTGGCCGTGCCGATGTTAAAATATTTGTAAACGCTCTGGGAATCGGCGTTGATTACGGCTCCGTTTCTCCGCAGCGCAAAAGCGAAAGCGACGTTGGTTTTTCCTGACGCCGTGGCGCCGGTTATAACGGGAACGGCGGCTCCTGTCCGGGAACTTTTCATTCTTCCAGAAATTTTAGAAAAGCGTCTATGTTCAAATCGGTGTCGGCACAGCCGTCGCGGGACAGAGGGAAAAACTGCACCGGGATTTTAGATTCACCGCAGATTTTCTGGCCTATAAAACCCTCCCAGTAGCAGGCGACGCCTATCACGGCGGCGGGTTTATCCTTGTCAAAAAGCGAAGGGATTATTTTCCCGCCTTTGAGAACATACACTTTTTTATAGCCCAGTTTCGCCGCGGCCTCTCTTATTGTTTTTATTTTACAGGCTCCGCAGCCTCTGCAAAGAAAGAAAGGCCCGGACTCCTCAGCGGTGCATTTTTTGGAATTTTTCATGCATTGGGGAAGCAGAATTATTCTATCGGAGAGAGGAGTCGCGAGAAATTTTTTCCGGTTTTTCTTGTTCGTTTTCTCCACCTGTTTTCTGTATTTGCTTTCCATAATTTGCTTAATATGCCGGGGAAGGGAATCGAACCCCTGACACGGTGATTTTCAGTCACCTGCTCTACCGACTGAGCTACCCCGGCATTGGCTGAGTGTATAAAATTTCTGATTTCAAGTCAAAAAAACACACTGTCCTGTCTCTCTTTCCCTGTGCGAAGTTTGCGAACCGGCGCTTGCGAAAGTTCTTGGCAGTTGTAAATTATCCTGTATAATTTACAAGGAGTTGTAATATGTGAGGTGGCACTTGCGTAATCGTATTTGCCATTTTTTTTTAATTTGTTTATAATGTGCGGTAAAGTTTTGCGGATGCTTAAAGCTGATTTTTTTAAGGGAGAATATGATAAAATGCAGAAATTGCCCGAACTCAATATAGGTGATTTAAAAATACCGGTGCCCATAATACAGGGTGGCATGGGCGTGAGAATATCTCTTTCCAAACTTGCCGCGGCCGTCGCGGCCGAAGGCGGTGTCGGCACAATTTCCGCCGCTCTTATCGGCGGGCTGAAAAGTAATCTCACGCTTGACGACAGCACAATAGCCGATATCAAAGAATTAACCGAACAGCTGCGTAAGGCTTCTTCTCTAACATCGGGTGTAATCGCCGTAAATGTGATGGTGGCCTTAACCAATTATTCCGCGCTTGTGCAAGCCGCCGCTCAGGAAGGAGCGCATATAGTCGTCGCCGGAGCGGGGCTGCCGCTTGGTCTTCCGGGACTTGTAAAAGGGACAAAAACCAAAATTGTTCCCATAGTGTCGTCAGGACGTGCCGCGGATCTTATATGCCGCACATGGATAAGAAAACACAATTACATACCCGACGCCATAATTGTTGAGGGGCCGAAAGCGGGAGGTCATCTCGGTTTCCGTTTTGAAGAGCTGGAAAGCGAAAGCGTGATGCCGGAACTCGGCAATATAGTTTCCGATGTTGTAAAAGTCGCCGCGAAATATGGTGAAGCCAAAAAAATTCCTGTCATTGCCGCCGGCGGTGTAAGCACTGGAAAAGATATTGCCGATATGATCAAGCTCGGCGCCTCGGGCGTTCAGATAGCCACAAGATTCGTGCCTACCCATGAATGCGACGCTTCGGAAGCGTTCAAAAATGCTTATGTGAACGTGAAAAAAGAGGATATAACCATAATCAAAAGCCCCGTGGGTCTTCCGGGCAGGGCCGTTAACAACGATTTTATACACCGCGCGAGAAGAGGGGAAATAAAATTCAGATGTTTTTACCAGTGCCTCAAAACCTGCAATCCCGCCAAATCACCTTACTGCATAGCGGAAGCTCTCATAAATGCCGCGGACGGCAAACTTGACGACGCTGTAATATTCGTCGGAGCGAATGCCTGGCAGGCAGACAAAATTGTTTCGGTAAAAGACGTTATGAAAGAACTCGTAACGGAAGCCGAAGCCAATCTTTAAAAATCATCCGTTCCCGATTCACCTGACACCTGCGATGCCGGTTAAACCCATTTTTTACAATTGAGTTCCTTCATTTAATAAGCTGATATATTCTGTAAAAAAATACTTGCGGTTTCGTTGTTTATCGTTTCCTTTCGTTATTATTCCCAAAGTCTTAAATTTTATAATCATATTTTTCGCCGTGTTATATGACACATTACAGTAATTTTTTATTTCGTTCACTGTGAAAACAGGATGAATGAATATTTTATTTAAAAATTGAATTGCCGCGGAAGCCCGTGTCATTTTTTCGCGCACTAATTCGGAGTATCCTTTATGCAATTTTATAATTTTGTTTGATAACTCGATTGCGTTGTCCGATGTTTCGGCAATGCCGGTTAAAAAAAATTTCAGCCAGTTTTCCCAATCACCCGAAAGTCTAACTGCCATAAGTCTTTCATAATATTCAATTTTATGCTTTTGGAAATAATAGCTTAAATACAATCCCGGCTCGGAAATTACGTTGTTTAAAATTAACAGCAAAGTAATCAGCAGCCTGCCTATGCGCCCGTTACCGTCCAGGAACGGATGAATCGTTTCAAATTGAGCATGAATTAATCCGCATTTTATCAGCACGGGATTATTCTCGTCGTACAAATATTTTTCCAACTGCCCCATTGCTTCGTTCATTTCAAAAACCGGCGGCGGAACAAACAGCGCATCGGCAATGGCGCAGCCCTCCGGGCCAATCCAGTTTTGACTTTTCCTGAATTTGCCGGGGCGCTTATCTTTTCCGCGAACTCCTGTTAACAGAATTTTGTGGAGTTCTTTAATCAGCCTTAATGATAGCGGAAAATTGTCTTTCCGTATCCTTTTCAAGCCGTAATCCATAGCTTTAATATAATTTAAAGTAGACCTGACATCATTATTTTCAGTTATTCCCGCTAAAATATTTTCTTCCTTTTCCAAAATATCTGAAAGTGATGCTTGCGTGCCTTCAATTTGAGAACTTAAAACAGCTTCCTTTTTCATATACATCAGTATAAGCAGCTCAGGATTTGGAATATTTTTCAGTAAACCATCTAATCTGCCTATATGTTGATCCGCTTTGGAAAGCGTTTTCGCTAATGAATTTAATTGAACGCCGGGTTTGGGGGGTAGGGGCTTAGGGAGAAAAGCTTTATAGGCGAGATCTCCCTGTAATTGTTTAACATAATAGCCGGCTCTATTATTCATAAAAATCCCTCCTGCTGGTTATTGCATTTTCCGCGGCTTTATTGCAACTACAATTAAGTTATTGCAAATTGCTGCACTAACTATATTATTATTGCAAAAAAGTGCGTATAATTGCAATAGCGATAGCTTGACAGGGGTTTCGTTTGGGTCTATTTTTTAACTTTCCTCCGTCCCTTTTTTTTTTCAAAGCAGAGAATTTATTTTTTTCTGTATTCTTTTACCGTATCCGGCGATTATATTTCGCAGGAGATTTCTGTTTAATTTTTTACCCCACACCCGTATAATTCCTTTGATGTCCTCAATGTCCTGATAGCTTCCCGCAAGAGCTTTCATTACTATTAAATCTTCCGGAGCGGTGATGATAAGAGCGTCTTTTCTGAATTTAACTTTTTTGGCTCTCTTGTAAACATCGTGTTTTATGCTCCTGATACCTGACAGAAGATCAACCCTGTTGTCATATTTGTCCTTTACTTTTATGACCATGCTTATAGGGTCGTCACAAGCGCCTTTCCTGACTTCGGTACAGAGACCTCTTTTTTTCAGAACGAGGCATAATTTATTTTCTTTGCCCGGAGCAATCTGAATGACGGCGTCCGCATCAAGGCTTGCGCGGGGGAGGCCGTAAACGGAAACAGCGGCGGCGCCGATAACCGCATAGGGTATTTTTAAATCATCCAGTTCATCAGCGACATCCAGCAGCAGTGAAAGCGATTCCCCGTAGTTTTTAGCGCGCAATTTTGAAACTCCTTTTATTGTTTCCGCCAAGGGAAAGAAAAGCTATATCACGGGATAAATTAAAATACGCGTTTAACCGTTCTTCCGGCGTCTTTTTTTTCGCGTCCGATATAAGCTCCTTTTTAAGACGCTGTCTCAGTTTGTCGCCGTTTCTTTTTCTCGCCCACCGGATTTTTGCGGCATTGCCGGCGCTTTCCGATTTCTTTTCCGCCGACAGTTTCTCCGCGCGGGCAAGACCGCCTCTTCTGCCGAGTTCCCGCGCCATTGCGCTAAAATCGTTAGCTATTTTTTTGCTTGTCTTCATATTATCATTATATGCGTAGCGCTACGCATTGTCAAGCATTTATTTTGGTTTGCTGATTTTCGCCCAGGTGTCCCGCAGTGAAGCGGTTCTGTTGAAAACCGGTTTTCCGGGAGCTGTGTCTCTGTCGGCGCAGAAATAACCCGTTCTCATAAATTGGAATGTGTCGCCTTCCTTGACTTCTCCGAGGCAGGGTTCTCCGAAAGCCCCGGTGAGAACTTTAAGTGAATCGGGATTGACATTTGATACAAAGTCGCCGCCTTTTTCAGCTTCGGCCTCCGCGAACAAATGTTCGTAAAGCCGGATTTCCAGAGGCACCGCATGAGCGGTCGAAATCCAGTGGAGCGTTCCCTTCACTTTTCTGCCGTCGGGAGAATCGCCTCCGCGGGTTGCGGGGTCGTATATGCAGCGGATTTCGGTGATTTTGCCGTCGGCGTCTTTTGTGAAACTTTCGCACTTTATATAATAAGCGTGCTTGAGGCGCACCTCTCTGCCGGGTCCGAGACGGAAAAATTTTTTGGGCGGCTCCTCCATGAAGTCAGAACGCTCAATATAAATTTCTTTTGAAAAGGGTACCGTTCTTGTGCCTGCGTTTTCGTCGCCGGGATTGTTTACGGCTTCCAGCTCTTCTGTTTTTCCGTCGGGGTAATTTTCTATAACAACTTTCACGGGATCCAGCACGGCCATCACACGCTTTGCGCGGCGGTTAAGGTCCTCCCTTAGACAGTGCTCCAGCAAAGCTATGTCAACGGTGCTGTTTGTTTTGGCAACACCTATTCTCTCGCAAAAATCTCTTATTGCTTCAGGGGTATAACCCCGCCGCCGCAAACCGGAAAGGGTGGGCATGCGCGGATCGTCCCAGCCGCTGACATGCTTTTCTTCAACAAGGCGCAGAAGTTTGCGCTTGCTCAAAACGGTGTGGGTCAAATTAAGACGCGCAAACTCTATCTGCTTAGGAGGCTCCGGTATTTCCAGAGAGGAAAGAATCCAGTCATAAAGAGGCCTGTTGTTCTCGAACTCCAGAGTACATAAGGAATGAGTTATACCTTCTATTGAATCCGAAAGGCAGTGGGCGAAATCATACATGGGATACACGCACCATTTGTCCGCCGTCCTGTGATGAGAAGCCCGTTTAATACGGTAAAGCGCGGGGTCCCTCATTGTGATGTTGGGGTGAGACATATCAATTTTTGCCCTGAGAACTTTTGCTCCGTCGGGATATTTCCCGTCGTGCATTTCGTGAAAAAGTTTTAGATTTTCTTCGGAGCTCCTGGCTCTGAAGGGGCTGTCCTTTCCGGGTTCCGTGAGCGTGCCGCGGTTTTCCCTTATTTCCTCGGCGCTTTGATCATCAACATAGGCCAGACCTTTCCTTATAAGCGTTTCGGCGTATTCATAAAGTCTTTCAAAATAATCCGATGTGTAGAAAAGCCGCGCCCCCCAGTCAAAGCCCAGCCAGCGCACATCCTTCATTATGGATTCCGTGTATTCTTCGCTTTCCTTTTCCGGGTTAGTGTCGTCGAAGCGCAGATTGCAGATGCCCTTGTATTTCAGCGCCGTTGTGAAATTCAGGCATATGCTTTTCGCGTGGCCTATGTGAAGGTAACCGTTGGGCTCAGGTGGAAACCGCGTGTGCACCTTTGAGCCGTAAACGCCCTGCTCAATATCTTTTTCTATTAGCCCGTGTATAAAATTCGATGAAATTACTTCCTGTTTTTTTTCTTCCATTTCTAAAAACTCCTATTTGCGAAAATTATTCCGACTTAAATTTCTGTTTGTCATTACACCAATTCTACATTCTACAATATTTTTATTCAAGATGCTTGCTGTATAGCTGTTGAATAGTAAGAAAACTGATTATAACGAAAGTGCTTTAAAATTGCTAATAGGCGTAACCGTATTTACGGGTTCGCCTCCTTTGCGGCGTCGTCGGGGGAATCGGCATTGGGCGCGACGGGTATCTGATTTTTGTCGACGGGGATTCGCGGCGCCCCGACGGGGGTTTTGCCACTTGACATACATTTGACAGTTTTGTAAGGTTATGTTCGCGGACGGGTAAATTAACCTGTCCGGTTTGATCATTGAAATTATCTGGAGGGTTTGATCCTGGCTCAGGATGAACGCTGGCGGCGTGCTTAACACATGCAAGTCGAACGAGAATCTTTTTGAACAAAGCTTCGGCCGAGTTTAGAAAGAGGACAGTGGCAAACGGGTGAGTATAACGCAGATAACCTTCCCTTTGGCGAGGGACAACCCACCGAAAGGTGGGCTAATACTTCATGGTAATAAGTTCTTACGAAGAGAATTTATTTAAAGGCTTCGGTCACCAAAGGATGGGTCTGTGTCCTATCAGCTTGTTGGTAAGGTAATGGCTTACCAAGGCTAAGACGGGTAGCCGGGCTAAAAGGTTGGCCGGCCACACTGGAACTGCGACACGGTCCAGACTCCTACGGGAGGCAGCAGTGGGGAATATTGCACAATGGACGAAAGTCTGATGCAGCGACGCCGCGTGAAGGATGAAGGCTTTCGAGTCGTAAACTTCTTTTAAGGAAAAGAAATGTCCGTCTTATGACGGAAGTGATCTATCCTAGAATAAGCAGTGGCTAATTACGTGCCAGCAGCCGCGGTAATACGTAAACTGCGAGCGTTATCCGGAATCATTAGGCGTAAAGGGAGCGTAGGCGTTTTGCCAAGTTCCTGGTGAAATCTTCGGGCTTAACCCGAAAATTGCTAGGAAAACTGGTAGAATTGAGTTAAAGAGGGGAGAGTGGAATTCCTGGTGGAGCGGTGAAATGTGTAGATATCAGGAAGAATACCAATGGCGAAGGCAACTCTCTGGCTTTAAACTGACGCTGAGGCTCGAAAGCGTGGGTATCGAACGGGATTAGAGACCCCGGTAGTCCACGCCCTAAACGATGAATACTAGATATCGGCGGTAACCAATCCGTCGGTGTCACAGCTAACGCGTTAAGTATTCCGCCTGGGGACTACGGCCGCAAGGCTAAAACTCAAAGGAATTGACGGGGACCCGCACAAGCGGTGGAGCATGTGGTTCAATTCGATGCAACGCGAAGAACCTTACCTGGGCTTGACATGCTAGTGCTACCGGTGGAAACACCGGGTTTTGGGGTAACCCGAACGCTAGTACAGGTGCTGCATGGTTGTCGTCAGCTCGTGCCGTGAGGTGTTGGCTTAAGTGCCCTAACGAGCGCAACCCCCGCCTTTAGTTATTGTATGCTCTTCGGAGTATGCTCACTGAAGGGACTGCCCGATAAGGGAGGAAGGAGGGGATGACGTCAAATCATCATGGCCCTTATGTCCAGGGCGACACACGTGCTACAATGGCCATTATAACGAGTCTGCGATACCGCAAGGTGGAGCCAATCTCTTAAAGATGGCCTAAGTTCGGATTGGAGGCTGCAACTCGCCTCCATGAAGTTGGAATCGCTAGTAATCGCGCATCAGCCATGGCGCGGTGAATACGTTCCCGGGTCTTGTACACACCGCCCGTCACACCACGAAAGTCTGTTGTAATGGAAACGGTCACTAGCTGGCTGTTAAATTACGACCGGTAATTGGGGTGAAGTCGTAACAAGGTAGCCGTACGGGAACGTGCGGCTGGATCACCTCCTTTAAAAACCCGAAACATGACGTTGTTTTGGGAGTGCTGGAGCGAACAATACCCTCCGTTCGCTCATCAAGGAGCAGTACGAATAGTGTAGGAAGCGTACAGGAACGTTTCCTGCACAGCAAAAAAGGGCCTTTAGCTCAGTTGGTTAGAGCGCTGTGCTGATAACGCAGAGGTGCGTGGTTCGATTCCACGAAGGCCCATACGGGGATGTAGTTCAGTTGGGAGAACGCCTGCTTTGCAAGCAGGAGGTCGCCGGTTCGACCCCGGCCATCTCCATAAATTTTCGAGATGAAGATTTATGGAATGATCGGTGCGGTCGATTTGGCCCCAGTGAACAAGCTCCGGATAAACAGATCTTTGATAATGAATCTTTTCGGAATAAAGTGATATTCTGTAGAAGAGGATGTTGTGGTTGAATTAAGAAGTAATCGAGCAAGACCGAATATACGGTCAAGTTATCAAGAGCACACAGCGGATGCCTTGGCATCAGCAGTCGATGAAGGACGTGGCAAGCTGCGATAAGCCCCGGGGAGGAGCAAACTTCCTTTGATCCGGGGATTTCCGAATGGGGAAACCCTCCGCCTTTGGCGGAATCTTTCAGGAAAAGTGCGCGCAAGCGTATATACCTGTCTGAAGACAACCTGGCGAACTGAACCATCTAAGTAGCCAGAGGAAAAGAAATCGAACGAGATTCCCTGAGTAGCGGCGAGCGAAACGGGAACAGCCTAAACCGTTCCGGCGTGATAGCGTGTACGCGTTGTCGGAGCGGGGTCGTGGGACCGGACTTGTCTGTCGTACATGACAGACGTGCAGTAAAAAAACATTTGTATAGCGGAAGCGCCCTGGAATAGGCGCACCATAGGGGGTGACAGTCCCGTACGCGAAATGCGAATGTCTTCATTGTCCGGCACCCGAGTATCACGGGGCACGTGGAATCCTGTGAGAATTTGTCCAGACCATTGGATAAGGCTAAATACTCGCTGATGACCGATAGTGAACTAGTACCGTGAGGGAAAGGTGAAAAGTCCCCCGAGAGGGGAGTGAAATAGTACCTGAAACTGTGATGCTTACAATCAGTCGGAGGACTATGCCCGGATGTTATACCGCTTCGGCGGTGTGACGTGAAGGGAATGTCTGACGGCGTGCCTTTTGCATAATGAACCGGCGACTTAATGTCAGCAGCAAGGTTAAGTCCGTAGGGACGCAGCCGTAGCGAAAGCGAGTCTTAATAGGGCGATTTAGTTGTTGGCGTTAGACCCGAAACCAGGTGATCTATCCATGGACAGGGTGAAGCGGCTGTAAAAAGCCGTGGAGGCCCGAACCCACTTCAGTTGAAAATGGAGGGGATGAGCTGTGGATAGGGGTGAAAGGCCAATCTAACCTGGTGATAGCTGGTTCTTCCCGAAATGCATTTAGGTGCAGCCTGATAGTTTAATCTTTGGGGGTAGAGCACTGGATAGTGTAGGGGCCTTACCGGGTTTCCGAAACTAATCAAACTCCGAATACCATTGTGTACACTATCAGAGTGAGCCCGCGGGGGATAAGCTCCGTGGACGAGAGGGCAACAACCCAGACCATCTGATAAGGTCTCTAATATTAGCTAAGTGTCAAAGGATGTGAATTTGCTCAGACATCCAGGAGGTTGGCTTAGAAGCAGCCATCCTTTAAAGAATGCGTAATAGCTCACTGGCCGAGTGGATTCGCGCCAAAAATTCCGGAGGCTAAGCTAATAACCGAAGCAGTGGATTCTGGATTCCTTCGGGAATTCAGTCTGGTAGGGAAGCGTTCTGTGGTAGGATGAAGGGATACCGTAAGGAGTCCTGGACGAAACAGAAGTGATGATGTCGGTATAAGTAACGATAACTGCTGTGAGAAACAGCGGCGCCGAAAACCTAAGGTTTCCATGAGTAAAGTTAATCTGCTCTGGGTTAGTCGTTCCTAAGGCGAGGCCGAAAGGCGTAGTCGATGGGAAACAGGTTAATATTCCTGTACCACTATTAAACGTTTGTACCTTGGAGAGACGTAGTTGAGGAGGTCAGCTTCCTGACGGATTAGGAAGTATTCGCCGCAAGGCGGATGGATCTGCCGTAAGGCAGAGAACTGGCTGAATGGACTGCCAGGAAAATCTCCTTCAGGGAGGATAATAGTGTGCGTACCGCAAACCGACACAGGTAGGTGGGATGAGAATTCTAAGGCGCTCGAGTGATTCCCCGTTTAGGAACTCGGCAAATTGACCCCGTAACTTAGGGAGAAGGGGTGCCCCGGTAGAGGCGGATGAAAGGTATAATGTAACAAAGGCGGACATCTTCTTCGTGGAGATGGAAACCTGGACTTGCATGTGCCGGAAATTCGTTTTGAAAGGGCTGCAATAACCAGGTCCATGCGACTGTTTAACAAAAACACAGGTCTCTGCTAAGTCGTAAGACGATGTATAGGGACTGATGCCTGCCCAATGCCGGAAGGTTAAGGGGAGCGGTGAGAGCTGCGAACCTAAGCCCTGGTGAATGGCGGCCGTAACTATAGACTAAGGACCCCGCTTTTAGCGGATAAAACTGTAGTTACGTAAAAAAATCTGGCTATATGCTGGAAACTCTCGTTAGGCTGCCGGTACTTCTGTCAAATGACAGAATGTGACAATCCGGTAGATAGAGACAATCAGCAGGAAAGATTTGAATGGAGGTTGTAATGATTCTAAAGAGAATAGAGCCGTCTGTCGGTTACTATCTCGCAGGATTTACGGACGGAGAAGGAAGCTTTAATGTTTCCTTCCGAAAACGCGGTGATTATAAAATGCCGTGGAAAGTGTCTTTGTGCTTTAATGTAAGCCAAAAAGACAAAGTCATACTGGCTTTGTTTAAGAGATACTTAAGCTGCGGCACATTGCGCAGCCGTCCAGACAATATCTGGTATTATGAAGTGAATAACTTCAGTGCGATCAAGGAAAATGTGATTCCTTTTTTCAAGAGATTCCGCTTTCTTTCATCAAAGAAGAAAAGAGATTTTTCTAAATTTGTGAAAATAGCGAAACTTATGGAGGAAGAGCAGCATCTTTCACTTGAAGGCATAAAACAGATATTGGAAATCAGGCGGGATATGAACGATGGAGGCAAAAGAAAATACAGCGAAGAGTATATACTCCGAAAAATAATTCAAAAATCCTCAGAGACTACACGCCAGACTCTGAACAATCAGAGATGATATAGTCCGCTCTGTACAGAGATGTACAGCTAACAATAGGAACGGTCCTAAGGTAGCGAAATTCCTTGTCAGGTAAGTTCTGACCTGCACGAATGGCATAACGATGTGGACACTGTCTCAATGGGGAGCTCGGTGAAATTGTGTTACCGGTGAAGACGCCGGTTACCCGTACCGGGACGGAAAGACCCCGGGAACTTTACTGTAACCTATCATTGGATTATGGAATGTTCTGCGTAGGATAGGTGGGAGACTTTGAAACTCCGGCTTTGGCCGGGGTGGAGTCAACCTTGAAATACCACCCTGAATGTTTTGTGATTCTAACCTTGACCCGTGAATCCGGGTAAGGGACAGTGTTAGGCGGGCAGTTTGACTGGGGCGGTTTTCTCCTAAAAAGTAACGGAGAAGTCCAAAGGTCACCTCAACCCGTATAAAAGCCGGGTGTTGAGTGTAAAGGCATAAGGTGGCTTAACTGCGAGAGAGACATCTCAAGCAGATACGAAAGTAGGGCTTAGTGATCCGGTGGTTCCGCATGGAAGGGCCATCGCTCAACGGATAAAAGTTACCCCGGGGATAACAGGCTTATCTCCCCCAAGAGTTCATATCGACGGGGAGGTTTGGCACCTCGATGTCGGCTCGCCGTATCCTGGGGCTGTATAAGGTCCCAAGGGTTGGTCTGTTCGCCCATTAAAACGGCACGCGAGCTGGGTTCAGTACGTCGTGAGACAGTTAGTTGACCGCAGCTGTCTATAAATCTATCTATATGCTGGAAACTCTGGTGTATCTCATATTACTAATTGACGATTTAGTCTCTATTTTGTAGGCTTTTGTCAGGAGTGAAAATATATGAGTGCAGACAACCAGCAGGAAAGACCAGACGGAATACAATCATGTTACATAACGGGTTTTGTTGACGGAGAAGGTTGTTTTTCTATAACAATTCAGAAAAGCAAAAATGTCAAACTCGGTATTCAAGTGATACCTGAGTTTCATGTTTCTCAACACAGCAGCAGAACCGAAGTTTTGGAAGCGATTAAACGCAAGTGGAATTGTGGCTACATAAAAGAAAATGATAGAAACAATCCCAAAGATATGACTTCGGTTTATGTTGTGAGAAATATAAATGACATCCGGAATAAAGTAATACCGTTTTTTGACAGGCACCCGATTTATTCGTCAAAGAAACAGGATTTTGAAAAATTTAAAATCGTTGTGAAAATGATGAAAAGACGGGAGCATCTGAAAAAAGAAGGCTTGATTAATATACTTGAAATAGCGTTTTCAATGAACGCCAACGGCAAGTACAGAAAATTAAAGCTGGAAAATATTGTATCCTTTCTGGAATCCTCAGAGACTATACGATAGATGCGTCTTTAAGGCGTGAAGATATAGTCCGAACTGCATAGCGATATGCAGAGATTAGCAGAAATGCCTAATCCTTTCTATTAAATTAGAAAGCAACAAAATTGACGGTCCCTATCTGACTAAGGCGTAGGAAATTTGAGGAGAGCTGTCTC